>Ga0209645_1000905_pt1 | contig 15200 bp, 18 predicted proteins | sample ETNvirenome_6_30_FD_184070 | JGI IMG/M metagenome (GOLD analysis project Ga0209645, IMG submission 184070) | Marine viral communities from the Pacific Ocean - ETNP_6_30 (SPAdes) (version 2) | ecosystem: Environmental > Aquatic > Marine > Oceanic | place: Pacific Ocean | collected 2013-06-19
GAATAAAGATATAGAAACTATGGAGAAGGAGTTAGCTGAAGCTAAGAAGACTCTTCGTGAACTGAGAACCAAAGGTTTGAGGGAAGCTATGGAAGCTAAAAAATTAGCAGACGAAGCTGTTAAAGAAGAAATGAAAGCTCTTGGTGTTACATACTCTCATGATTCTTACGAGTTCAGTCCTTTTGCAGGGTGGAGAAGGTTACTCTAGTGTCTCCACACAAGGTACGCAGAGATGCAATAAAGCATGGGTATAGGAGTGGCTTAGAACATAAGCTCTCCACGTACTTGAAAGAAAATAAATGTAAGTTTTCTTATGAGTCTATTAAAATAGAGTGGGAAGATTTATGTTATCGCACCTATACCCCTGACTTTATTCTGCACAATGGGATTATAATAGAAACTAAGGGTAGGTTCTTAACATTAGATAGAAGAAAACATCTAGCAATTAAGAAGCAACATCCAAACTTAGACATTAGATTTGTTTTTGAAAATAGTAGAAAGAAACTAAGAAAAGGTGCTAAGTCAACATATGCAGAGTGGTGTATTAAATATGGATTTAGATACCACGATAGAATAATACCTGAAGATTGGTTAAAAGAGAAGGGTAAAAACAAACACCCTAAGTTCATACGATTTTCAACAACAAAGATAAGGAGATAATTATGGATGATAAATATGATGTAAGACCTACTGATTTTATGATTGTAATCAGACCACACCTTGATAATAACAATAAGTGGTTAGGCGAAGTTACTCTTAAAATGGTAGTAGATAAAGCAAATTCACTTGACGATGATGACTTTTATTCTATGGTCGAGTTTACAAAGCAGATGTGTGCTTCTGTTCCTTTGATGGAAGAGAATAAAATATTTAGAGATGAGACACAAAGATTAGCTGATAAATATTTATCGCATGAGGAGTTAACAAAAGGCATAGATAGGTTGACTGAAATAAAAGAACGTGATAATGTTATTCGTGTTAACTTTAAACCTGAAGGAGATTTACATTGAGACAAAAACAAAAAGAAGAAGATATGGTGAATCACCCACCTCATTATAACAAAGCAGGTATAGAAACTATTGATGCTATCAAAGCTATGACAGATGGTGGATTTGAATATTATCTACAGGGTAACATTATGAAGTATCTTTGGAGATACAGATACAAGAATGGTGTAGAAGACTTAAAGAAAGCACAATGGTATCTTACAGAACTTATAGATGTGGTTGAAAAAAATGAGAGTTAAAATTATGATGACACTATATATTGACCCTGAAGATTATGCAGTACCTGCTGATGGTAAAGTAGATGAAGAAATGGAAGAATACATCAATGAGACCTTTCACGAAATAGAAGGAGTGAAAGTTAAGAGTATAAAAATAGTAACAGAGGAGACTTAAATGCAAAACTATTTACCTACAGACTACCAAAACTTTATAGCACTCTCTCGCTATGCAAGATGGAAGGAAGACGAACAAAGAAGAGAGAATTGGGGTGAAACTGTGGACAGATACTTTGATTACATGTCTGACCATCTAAGTAAGAATTATTCTTATACCATCACTAAAGCTCTAAAAAATAAGCTCACAGAGCAGATAATGAATTTAGGTGTCATGCCTAGCATGAGAGCTTTAATGACTGCAGGACCTGCCTTAGACAGGTGTCACGTGGGTGGTTATAACTGTAGCTACATACCTGTAGATAGTCCTCGTTCATTTGACGAGTGTATGTACATACTTATGTGTGGTACAGGTGTAGGTTTCTCTGTTGAACGTGAGAACGTAGACAAGTTACCTATTGTCAATGAACACTTTGAAGAGAGTAGCACAGTTATAACTGTTGGCGATAGTAGACCCGGTTGGGCGAAAGCACTAAGAGAACTTATTGCTATGTTGTATGTAGGTCAAGTACCTAAATGGGATGTATCACAGGTAAGACCTGCAGGTGCTAGATTAAAAACATTTGGTGGTAGAGCATCAGGACCTGCACCTCTTGAAGAGCTATTCCGTTTTTGCATAGCTAAGTTTAAAGGTGCTAAAGGCAGAAGACTATTTCCTATTGAGTGCCATGATTTAATGTGTAAGATAGGCGAAGTCGTAGTTGTTGGTGGAGTACGTAGGTCTGCCCTTATATCTTTGTCTAACTTAGGCGATGACCAAATGAGACATGCTAAGTCAGGTCAATGGTGGGAGAATGAAGGACAGAGAGCATTAGCCAACAACTCTGTAGCATTTAAAGGTAAGCCTGAGATGGGTACATTCATGAGAGAATGGACTTCTTTATATGAATCCAAGTCAGGAGAACGTGGTATCTTCAACAGACAGGCAGCTAGAGTAAAAGCATCTGAGAATGGAAGAAGAGAGACTGACCACTACTTTGGATGTAATCCTTGTAGTGAAATAATATTAAGACCATATCAGTTCTGTAACCTTACAGAAGTAGTATGTAGAGCTTCAGATGATTTACAATCTTTAGAAGACAAAGTACGTATGGCTACTATACTTGGTACATTCCAATCCACTCTTACTAATTTTAAGTATCTACGTAAAGTGTGGAAAGATAATACAGAGGAAGAAAGATTATTAGGAGTTTCCTTAACAGGTATCTTAGATACGAACATATGGAGTGAAGATATTCTAGAGATATTAAGAGCAGTTGCAGTAGAAACTAATAAGAAGGTAGCTAAAGATTTAGGTATACCACAATCAACTGCTATCACTTGTGTAAAGCCAAGTGGTACAGTCAGTCAATTAGTTGACAGTGCATCAGGTATTCATGCTAGACACAATGACTATTACATTAGAACTGTACGTGGTGATAACAAAGACCCACTCACACAGTTTATGAAAGACAGTGGTATACCAAACGAGCCTTGTGTCATGAAACCTGATAGCACTACTGTGTTTAGTTTTCCAATGAAATCACCTGAAGGTGCAGTGACTAGAACACAGATGTCAGCTATTGAACAGTTAGAATATTGGCTCATGTTCCAAAGACATTGGTGTGAGCACAAGCCTTCTGTTACTGTGTCTGTCAAGGAAGATGAATGGATGGATGTAGGAGCATGGGTGTACAGAAACTTCGATGAAGTGTCAGGTATATCTTTTTTACCTTTCAGTGACCATACATATGCCCAAGCACCTTACCAAGACATAACTAAAGAAGAATACACTGAGTTATTTAGTAAGATGCCTATGTCTATTGATTGGTCAAAGTTAGCAGACTATGAAAAGGAAGACACTACTAGTGGTGGAAGAGAGTTAGCTTGCACAGCAGATGCCTGTGAAGTAGTTGACTTGACCTCTAATTAATGTTAGAATCTTCTGAGTTATTATGGTGGCAATGGTGGTTACTTATCGCCATTTCTATCAATACAACTATAAACTTAATCGTTTTCTTTAAAGGTAGAAAGCTACACATAAGGGAACTATTACATCTTAAACCTAAACGGAAAGGAGTTACACATGGAAAACCTAGCACCAAGTAAAGAGAACAGAAAGAAGTTTGACATAGACCTAGAATATGGTAAAGTAAGGGAACAATTTGTAGCAGATATGTTACAAAATAAAAAGATAGAAGTAAAAAGCGAAAGAGATAAGTGGCAGAAGACAGGTAACATAGCTATAGAATATGAATCTTATGGTAAGCCTAGTGGTATTAACGCAACAGAAGCTGACTATTGGTTTCATAATCTATGCATAGGTGATGATGTTTTTTGCACACTTGTATTTAATGTAGAAAATCTGAAGAAACTAATTGACAGATTAGATTACAAGAGAAGTGTATCAGGTGGAGACCACAATGCATCAAGGATGTATCTATTAAAACTAGATAAGTTATTTTCATCTGACGTTATAAAAACATTTAAAGGAGAACATTAATGAGAGAAATGATATTGAATGCAGTTAAGACTAAACTGATAGGAAAGATGAATGGTCACATAGCTAACGTAGAAGTTATGCTGACTAATCCTCTACCTTCAGGTAATCATCCTAACATTATATACAATATTGAAAAGGAAATGTCAGCCTTACAAGAATTAAATGGACAACTAAACATATTAACCAAATACTTTGAAAGGAGTAATGACAATGCGATTGAAGAAAAAAAGGAATCCAAAACTAAGTAAATATGATGCACCCCTACGTATTCAGTTTGAGCGTGGGGTCAATGCCTTCAAGGGTAAACAATATATACGTAATGTGTCTAAGCTAGGTGCTAAGATTATATGTACAGAAAGTCCATACAATCCTAACTCCATGCAACATAGAGAGTGGCAAAGAGGATACAACTTTGCATACTTTAAAAATCTAGAAAGGGTAAAACAGGATGAAGCTAGAAGAAGAAGCAAAGAAGTTCATGCAGGATAAAGTAATTGTAACAGAAGTTATGACTGCTGATTTTTATGAAATGAAAGCAGGACAGACAGCCATCTTCCCTAAGAACCAAGCCTTAGAGTATTTAGCTCTAGGCTTGACTAGCGAAGCAGGAGAAGTAGCAGGTAAAGTAAAGAAACTTATACGTGATGGAGAGGATGTAGAAGGCTTTGAGATGAAGAAAATGGCTATAGCATCAGAGGTAGGTGACGTACTTTGGTATTGTGCTATGCTTGCTAAAGAGGTAGGTGTTCCGTTGAACGATATTATGAAAGATAACTTAAAGAAGTTACACGGAAGAAAGGTACGTGGAACATTACATGGGTCAGGAGATAATCGTTAGATTACATCTTTTCTCTTAATCTATTGCCTATCTTAACTAGTGTTGCCAAAGGCACTTCCTTATCAATCTCAGGTGCTTTTTTTGTTTGTACATAATACTGCCTAATAGCTTCATCACGTAGGCTTTTAGGCATTCTTCTAAAGGCTATTAGTTGTCTAGCATATTCAGTGCTTTGCTTTTTACCTAGTCCGTCTGAAGCTATCTTTCTCTTAAACTTCTCCATTCGTCTATCTACAAAGTTTCTTACTGCCGTTACAACAAACTTACGTTCTGTGAACTCATCTTTAGTAGCTTTACTTGCTTTTCTATAATCTTTCAATGCTTGTTTTTCTATCACAAGTTCTGCTACTCTAGCCACTTCAGGTATGTACTCTCTAATTAGTCTATTTTCTGCTCTCTGTACACTAGGAACACCTGATTTACTTCCAAATTTAAAGTCGGTGTAACCATATCGCATTAGATATTTACCTGCTTCACTATCTTCGTTTGTTAGATTTAAACCTAACAATACTTTGTACATAGGAAGAACTCTTTCTTTCTTCTCTGCAAAGACAAACTCTTTTTTAGGTGCTTTTTCTTCTTCTTCAGGTGATACTCCTAATGCTCTCTGTTTAAATGGTTTCTTTAATGCTTTCTCTCCTGATGCAAGAAAGTCTTCAAACACAGGGTCTTCTCTAAAGTCTTTATACTCAGTTCCCCTAATACCCAATGCTCTTTGTGTGTCCGTTATCTGATTAAATGGAACAAACCAACTCGCTAGGTAGTCACCAATAGGACCTATTAAAGCCTTACCTGCTTTTTCTTTGTCTGTTATATCAACAGAGTCTATAATATTTGCTATGTCTTGGAATATACTTTGACCCACACCTACTCTTAGATTAGTTCCTAAGAATGTTTCTAAAAATTCTTTACCATCAAAGAATGTAGCCAATGTACCATCAAATAATCTTTTTGCTGATTCCCCTAAGTATAAAAACTGTCTGACAGGAAATTGTGGAGTTGTATCCATCTCAGTTCCATCACTTACTTTTAGTTTTTTGTAGTCAGGTGGAGCTTCCTCAGAGTTTCTGTACTGATAAGCACCATACATAGTAGCTACACCTATTAAGTTTCTTGATATTTGTTCTCTCTCTTTTGACGTTAATGCACCTCGCATACTAGGTTTAACTATACTCACTAACTTTCTACTGAGAGGTATAGATGCACCACCCATATACTGACCCATAAGTTCCATGCTATTAAACATAAATCTTGGGAAAGGTAAAGCAACTGTTAGTCCGTTTCTAACAATAAAGGAACTTATGTTTCTAAATATAGGTATATCAGGTTGCTTTGCATAAGTTTGGTTTAGAGCTTTTTGTGTTGAATCAGCAACTAAATCTATAAAAGAACGAGCATCAGCAGGTTTAACATTACCTGCATCATTTAATAGGTCTCTTATTTTACCATCTCGTAATGTCTCAAATAAGTCTATACCATATTCTCTTTTAGTAAGTCTATCTAACTCACCTAAAAAAGCACCACGTCTAACTAAAAATTCTTGCCATCTGTTAGGTATATTAAGAGCCATTACAGCATCTTCACCTTCACTTAATAGCTTATCTATAGCACCACCTTTACCACGACCTGTGGCTATCATAATTTCGTTTATGTTGTTGAATAACAAGTCAAATTGCCCTGATAATTCAGGTCTATCTAATATAAAGTCTACAACTTCTTTAGTTTCTTTAGGATTGTCAAACATATATTTCATGTTTGCAAAACTATCTTTCCAATTATTTGTAAAACCTATAGGTGATGCATCTCCAACAGCATCAAAGAAAGATTTATCTCCTATCTTGGCAACATCAGGCATCTTAACACGTAAAGGAGACACACCCTTGACTGCTTCTAAATAATTACCTTTACCAATTTGATATAAAGTAGAATCAATTACGTTACCTAAACTTTCAAGAGGTGCTCTTATAGTAGAGGATGTTAGGTTACGTGCCGCAGTAGCTATTTGTGATACTAAACCACCTCTTCGTATATTCTCAACTCTTTGTATAAAGTTTCTAATACCATCTTGTGCTTCTATAGTTGCCTTTTGTTGCATTGCAACTTTTTCATTCACAGGTCTAGCTCTTTTTATTTTGGATAACTGTTGTAAGACTTTACCTGCCTTAGAACCTGAACCTGCTACAGTTAGAATATACTCTTCAAAAGATATATCATACTTATTTAACATACTATAGAGTTCATCAGTAGCTATTAAATCTTTTTTAACTGTTAAGTCTAGTAAATTGTCAATGATAGGTTTGTTGTTATTGAAGGCAGTAGGAAACATTTTCTTGAAGTCAGAAGCCACAGCTACTATACCATCAAATTTTTCAGGCTTAAGTATAGGTTCAAATAAAGTATCACCTTGCCCAAACAATATAGAACTTTCATCTACATCTGTTGCTCCTGATGCTTCAACTTTTACCTTTTCAGCAAGAGTCATATCTTTTCTATCTTTCTTGCCTTTGACAAGTTCAATAGCTCTGCTATTTCCTGCTTCTCTTGCTAATTTATAGTCAAGTGTTTTATTACCTTTACTATCTGTTTTTGATATGGTTGTACCTGAATTTTTCTCAAAGGCATCAATGAGTTCATTAGCTATGTCTTTGTTTCCTTCAGCTACTTTTTTAGCTTCTGCTTTCTTCTTTGCTATTTCTTCAATAGTAGCAGCTTTCATTTTACTTACGTTAAGAGTTCTATTCCAAGCCTCTTCTGCTTTCTTTTTATTCTTTTCTGCTTTTTTAGCTAGTTGATTAGCTATTCTTTGGTTAGCTTTAGGTATGCTATAGAATAACTTTTGAGTCTGCCCTAGTATAGGTACAACTTCAGAGAACTCTAAGAAAGCCATAGTGCCTTTGCCTACTTCTTCAGATAAAGTTTTAGGGTCTATTGGTTTATATGCCATACCTCTAGCTTTATTAACACTAGATGTAATCGTATTATATACATCAGGCATAGCTTCTTGAGTTTCTTTAGCAATCTTTTCTATAGCATCTTGATAAGCAGCACCTGTGTAATTTAACCCTTTACCTATAGACATTAACAACTCAAACCCTGTAGGACCTGTCATTTCAAAAAACTTTTTAGTCAAACTGATACTACCATCTTCGTTATTCTCAGGCATACTGTTTATGAGATTATCTATAGCTTCATACTTTTCTTTTTCAGTTTGACCTTCAAAGATATCTTCTTCGTCATTTAAGTTTTTAACTCTAGTATAATCTTCTGCTTCTCTAGAATTATTCTTTTGTATATCAACTGACTCAGTTTCTGTATTATAAGCAAAACCGAAAGGAGCATCGTCTGTTTTAGTACTAATGTGACCACTAGTAACTGCTTCATTATCTCCCGGAACACCTGATACTGCTGTCACAATACCTATGTTTTGGGCAGCTTCAAAGTCCACAAGTTTTCCATTTTCAAATAGTTCAGGATATTTTTCTTGATAACGAGTATATAAATCATCTTGGCTAGGTGGGATATCTTTTTCTACCTCTGCCTTAATTTCATGGTCTTCTTTTACATTAGTATCACCACTAGTATTCTTTGCAAAAATATTTGCATCTTCACCTTCTGACTCTAACAATGATTTAAAATAATCGCTATTGTTAACAAGTGACTCATCATTTTGATTTTGTTGTGAGGGGAGAGTTTCGTCTGCATATGCTCCAGACAAAAGGTTTTTGTAATAATCGGAAGATTGGTTCATGCTAATACCTTAGTCTAAAAAGCTGTTACCTGTCCAAATAAATCTTAATATTTTGTCTTCCACATTAGGGGGAGAATATTCGTAGACTGTTCCTTTGGGTATCCTGTTGTTATAGGCATATTTTTGTAATTTTTTTATTTGTTCTTCACCTAGAGAACTATCGTCAGGTATATTAGTTATATTACCAATTATACGTGCAGTCTCTGTTTTTGGCACATATTTCTCAAAAGTATCATCATCTTGGTCATCTAAACTTTGAAAATATTCTTCACGTAAAGTATCTTTATAGGTTATTCTATCTTGTCTTTGTTTATATTTCTCTGCTTTTATAGCGTCAAATAAAATAGGTTCATCAACAGGATTAACACTTTTGTATTTCATTTCTAATCCTTTTAAAACATTATCTCGTGTTTTAAAAACGTCTGCTTCATTGCCTTTAAATAGAAGTTTGATTTCATCTTTTACAGTTTTAATTAAGCCAACTTTTTTTAAAGCATCATCACTTTTTCTTTTTATGAGAGTGCTTATAGTTTCGTCATTAAATATAGACTTCCTTTTACCTGTGCTATCATTTTCTTTTTTCTGAGCTTCTAAATGCTTATTTAAATACTTATCTGCTCTTTTCTTTAAATCTGCTTTTTTTACAGGGTCAGTTTCATAGTCAGCAGCCATTTCTAGTTTTATATAAGCAGACTGAAAAGTAGACGCATCATCTATTTGATTCTTCTTTTTATATTCTTTTGCTTCTAAGAACTGATTAAAATTTATTTTAGCTCCGGGAACAAAAGTATCAAACTCTTTGTTTTTAGGTATAGGTGCTTGTGCATCTGCTTGTTTCATTATCTGCTCACCCACTTTAGGCTTAAATAGTGCAGTATATAAACCACCTGAAACATCAGTATCTTTTGCAGGTATAGCACTTTTGTATTTCACAGAACCATCAATAAAGTTATTTAAAAAATCACCTTTACTTACACCTGAAGGAAGATTAAACTCTGCAAATTCAACAGCTTTAGATAAATCAAAATCATCTCCTAAAGTCGTTTTACTTTTATATACTTGGTCATAAAACTTATTAGCATCTGCAACATTGCCACCTACTGCTTTATACATTTGAATAGCTTTAGTTGTATCATTATCTACTAAACTAGCAAGTCTTTTAATGCTATCTCTTAACTCTTCTTTTTCTTTGTCAACTCTTTCTATGTCTGCTCGTCTACGAGTAACACGATATTGTGCCATACCCTGTATTCTATCTTGGGTACGTTCCATATCTTTCTTTAGCTGTTCATCAACACTCTTAGCTAAACCTGTTATAAACCCTGTGGCAAAACTCATTGCTCTCTCCTAGACATTAATCCCATAGGCTCTTCTTCCATTATTTCTTGAGGCATTTCCATAGACTCTTCCTCGTTCATAACTTCTTCATTCTCATCAAATAACATAGCTTCTTTTTGTTCTATCTTTTCTGTTAATTCTTTTCTTATATTCTCAAGAAGAGTATCTCTTGTTTTTCCTTTATTTGGATTCTCTAACCCACTATTATATTTTATACCTGAACTGTCACCTACAAGCATAATCATTTCCATGATGAAAGGCATTACAAGCATTCCAACATCAACACTATGAACACCATCCATAACACTACCTAACTGTATTGTGTTAGCAAGTGTTGTTACAGGTACACCCATATCAAGAACATCTACAAGTTGGTCGGTAAACTCTTCTGTTGACATTCTATCTAGATAATATTCTATAGCCTCATCCACTGTTGTATATTGTGGTGGGTTTAGCCAAGGTCTGCCATTTATTTCTGCTGTTAAAGATTGTCCTGCAATAGGAGCATCAAGCAGTGGTTGATTGATTTCCGTCATCTTCTAATATCTCTTGTCTTTTTCTACGTAATATAGATACGTGTTTAGCCACACGTTCTGATGGGTTTCTTATACCTGCTTCTTCTCTAGCATTGTTAGGTTGATTACGAGCTAATAGTCCACGAGTGGCTTTAACATCTATGTCTTCCCCTTCTTCTACTTTTAAGTTTCTGTATAATCTAACTGCAGGATTTGTTTCAGGCATACGACACCAACCTTTCATTCTTGATTACCATATTCATAAGTTTCTTTGTTACATATTTAAACATAGGTTTGTCTTTAATAAACTTGGCATAGGATTCACCATGTTTTTCATATAGCTTCTTAAACCATTTAGGTGCTTTATACTTAAGCCACATACGGAATACAAACCAACGTGGGTCACCTTTACCATATATTTCTCTTGCTACCCAACATATACCTGACATAATATAGGCACTACCTAATGTTCCTATTAAGCTACCAACAGCACTACCTGCTGCAGTGGACTCTCCACGTTTAGCTACTTCAGCTTGTGTATCAGCATTTAAGTTAGCTATAGACATATCAGCATATCTGTTAAGTTCATTCTCAGCAGATGTCCATGCCCATTCCATAGTGTCAGCATAGTACTGCCACAAATTATTATAGGCTAAGTTAGATATGTTTAGTAGATTATTAGCATTTAGCTCATTGATTCTGTTTGTTGTAGCAGTATCAGCAGTGGCTATCTGTCTTCTCCACTGTGCATTGTTTTGGTCAATCACTAATCTATTCTGTGCATTAAAAGTATCTCTTTGATTATTTAACTCTGCATTAAATCTCTCTAATACGTTTCTTTGTCCTGCGTTATATTGTGACTGTGCATTTGCTTGTGTTGCATTAAACTGTGCAGATTGTGTAGCTAAGTTAGCAAAGAATTGGTCTACTTGATTTTGACTAGAAGCATTAAACTGTCTACTAGCATTTTCAGCAGCTTGGTCTGTAAATAATGCCTGTGTTCTCTGTTGTGCTTTAAATAACTCTACTTGCTGTTGATTACTTACATTAGTCATATCTTGTTGCAGAAAGTTCTGTGCATTCTGTACGGCAGCTTGCTGTCTTGCATTTAAGTTTGCTGTGTCTAAGTTAGCTAGAGCAGATGCTTCTGCCATTACTAATGCTTGACTGTTAGATAAGTTTTGTAAATTTACAGTGTTAGCAACTCTACTGTTCTCTAATGCTATTTGTTGTTCTGCAGTAAAGTTTCTATTAGCTATATCAGATACCTTAGATGCATTTAGAACTCTTGTTTGAAACTCTTGGTCAAATTCTTGTCCTATAAACTGTGCTCTTTGTTGAGCAGCTAACATAGCTCTTTGCTGTCTATTAGATAAGTTCTGTGCTTCAAATGTGGCTACAGTTCTTGCATCTGCCTGTGCGATAGGTAAAGCTGATTCCATAGCAGCCTGTACAAGAGCTTGTCCTGCAATACTAGAAGCACCTAGACCTCTTTGTTGCATGACTGCATTAACACCTCTGATTGCTCCTGCTGCCCATGCAGGTGGGTTTGTTGCATCAAAGTCTGCAGTTAAACTTGCTAGTTGTCCTGCTACAGTTGCTTTCTCTGAGGGTGTTGCAGTAGCAGCTTCTATTTGTTCTGTAAATGCTTTTGCCTTTTCAGCATTAGCTGTAGATGAAACTAATTCACCTTCTTGTATTTCTCTTTGTATGGGGTTTGTTAATACTGTAGCACTACCTTGAGCAGCGTTTAAATCACCCACAGCAGACTTAACTTGTTGTGCAGCCACTACCTGTGCTCTAGGGTCTTGTGTAGTCTGTGCTGCTTGAACTGTGTTTAATGTATTACTTACATTTGCAGAAGCAGTTTCTGCTGTCATAACATTAGCATCCATAGCTGTAGGAACTTCTGCCATAGTTGTTGTAGCCATAGCTGTAGGCACTGCTACTGCACCTGCTACTTGTCCTTGACTTGTGGGTATAAACTGACCTGCTTCCTGTCCTATACCAACACCTTGTATTTGAGTTCCTTGTGGTAACGCAGGTGTAGATAATCTTTGTGCTGCAACATCTCTTATATCAGAGGTAGCAGGTATGTTCTGTTGAGGTATAGGTTGTGTGGTTAGTGGAGTTCTTGGGTCTACAGGAGTTGTTGAACCAAGGCTAGAACCTCTATTAACTTCTGTTATGTTTGCCTCTCTAGGGTCTACTAAAGGTGGTAATTGGTCAAATCCAAACTGTTGACCCTTATCAAATCTTGCTCTTGCTTCAGGGAACTGATTAAATATTTCTTCATAATTACCTCCAAAAACAAAATCTCCCGGATTATCAGGAGCACCACTACCAGCCTGTAAAAACTGCCCTGTTTTAGGATTATATCCATATGACATTACAGCAGGTCTAGGTATCATACCCGGATTATACATATCTTGTGGAGCATAAGGAACTACATAACCACCTTCTGCCATCTTACGTGCAGATTCTTCATACACAACCATCTGTCTTTTCTTGTCAGGGTTTTGTTCTAGGTAATTATCAAAGTTTACCATATCACCTTTGTAACCAAGTCTATTGGCTATCTTCTGCATACCACTCGGTTTAAATCCTCTAAACATTGCCATACTCTAATCCTACTTCATTACTATTGCGACAATCAAAGCTACCACACCAAGTGTACCCACCATAGACATAGCTTCTATTCGCCACATTCTTTTGTCTAAGCCTTCTAGTTTCTCGTTGACTGTTTGATATCTGATAGCACACTCTTTCTCGTGAGCATCAAGTTCCATCTGTACTTTGAGTTCAGGTTGCATTTCCATCTTCATGTTGCTTACTCAGCATCCTGTATTGTGTTGCCTTCAGCTACCCATTCTTGGATTGCTTGGTAGTGTCTGTTATCAGGGTCTAGTGGTACAAACATTTCTTGACTATCTATTGTAGCTTTGATTGATGTATTAATTCCTTCATAGGCTTGATATTGTGCTGATGTAATATTTATATCATCCATAATTATAACTCCGAATCAAATGTAATCTCAGCAAGTGTGCCAGATTTATTAATTAAACCTATAGCTTGTCCTGCTGTAAGACTAGAAGATGTAATACTAAGTCTACAAGCATTTAAAGAAGTAAAATCTACAGATATTGCCGATGTGTTTTGGTCTGTTCCTGCGTGCAATATTCTAAAATTACTACCACCATTAACAGAAGCAGTTGGAGATGACCTCATTGTTGTAGGGAAAGGACCAACCATTTCACCTGCTGTTGTTGAGCCTGCAAATCCAGAAAAAGGAAATGCCATAAAAGAACCAGAGCCACTATACTTTGAAAAGTACCTCTGACACAAAGATAGTTCTTCCCCAAATGACCTATGCTCAAATGGTGTGGCTTGTTCGCCTACTTCTAGTTGGATGCCAGTGATATACCATTCATTTGATGTACTATCTGCAAGATTTACCTGACTAGATGAAACACGATTAGCATTTACATTTGCCGACCAAGTTGTGTTGAATGTACCACCATTGAAATCGCTTCCTGCTGCAAGCCACCAAATTATTTCAAGAGAGTTATTGTTGTCGTTATCAAAACTACCTGACGTATCTCCGTCAATGGTTATAGTTTTCTTTTCCCAAGTAGAAGCAGATGAAATTGTATAAGCAACAGAAATCGTTCTTGAATCATCATTATTGAAAAACTCTAAAGTGTATGTGCCAGTTTTATTTGACTTAACCCAAAATGATAACGTCATATTAGATGCACTAGATGAGCCAAACTTAAACTGTTGTAAGTCCTGACCCTCAAACTTATGTGTTAATCTTATTTGGTCACTAGCAGATGTTGTTGCATCTGCTGTTGTACAATCTAACTTTAATGAATTTGAAAATCCATCTGGTGTATCTGTTGCCTGAGACATTGTCCAAGTGCCTTGACTACCAACTCTTAAAGGAAACCTGTCAACAACAAAGTTAGATGTGCCAGATGTTATACCTGTAGAACTCGTTCCCCTCTGTGCCACCTGCATTGCACCATTATACGCAATATTCCTTCGCCCACCAATCTGACTATTGGTGAGGACTTCACCCATCTTTGCTAATTCTGCTGCTTTGGTCATGCTAGGTCTCCCATAATGTGTGTCATTACATAATGTGCATCTGTTAAAGAACCATCACTTCTTGCTATACAATCTACATTATATTGAGATGTTGAAATTACACTCTGGGGTGCTTCAATAAGGACACCACCAGAACTAGTATTACGAGATGTACCAGTAATAGCATAATCATCATTGCTAAAGTTAGAAGAAAATCCAAACAAATATGTACCTGTTCCAGAATCTGTTGCACTACCTATATTAAATGAATCTTGTGTTCCAAAAGAGACACCATTAAGCTGTATCCAACTTTTTCCTGTACCCTGATTGATTGTACTCATAGCAGTAGAGTTATTACTACTTGCATCTGTTAATGTGTTTACTCTTAATATACTAGCCATTATGCGAGGTCTCCGTGTCCTTGTGATGTAACCACTCCTGCATCAGCTGCTGCAAAAGAATTATTTAAACTTATATGTCTAAAAACAGTTGTAGACTGAATGGAAGAGTATCTAGCAAAATTGTCTGTAGTTTGACTAGGAGAATACTCTGTACTTGCAAAAGCATTTGTTATCGTTATGTCATAATTACCTGTACCACCATCTGTAAGGCTAGATACGTTAAAATTATCTCTTAAAGTTGCTGTACTTGTTCCAACAAAATTACACCAAAATTTAGCCAACCCTTGTTGAAGATTAGTTGTTGTACTATTGCCTTCACCTGTAACATCAATAGAACCTGCTGTGGTTACACCTGTAAATTTATCTACTTTAAGTTCACTTGCCATTATG
>Ga0209645_1000906_pt1 | contig 15187 bp, 14 predicted proteins | sample ETNvirenome_6_30_FD_184070 | JGI IMG/M metagenome (GOLD analysis project Ga0209645, IMG submission 184070) | Marine viral communities from the Pacific Ocean - ETNP_6_30 (SPAdes) (version 2) | ecosystem: Environmental > Aquatic > Marine > Oceanic | place: Pacific Ocean | collected 2013-06-19
TTAGAAAACAAAACAGACGGTTCATACTTTGGTGCTAAGAGTTTTTACATCAAAAGTGAATTTTCTACTGAGGCGGCGGCTAAGGCGGCTAAAACTAGATATGCTAAAAAACATGCTGATGTTTTTGATGCTGACAATTTCAAAGTTGTTGCGTTTGAGGACTATGTTGAGCCTCAAATAACAAGAACTAAATCTTTCCCAGGTACAGGTGAAACAAGAACTTATACTATTGGTATCAATAGCATTGGTACTTGTACTGATCCTGCTACTGAAACTTACTGGAGTATGTAAGTGATTAGTTTACTGTGGAACATATTAATGGTAATCCTTGGTTCGATAGGACTTTGGATTATCATGTTAGGAATATTTAGTGTTACTGGTGACTTTGGTTGGTTAGGTGGTACAATACTATTTCTATTTGCTGTGAGTGTTATTCAAAGATTTTTTGACTAACGTTGATTATGCTTTGGGTCTGGTCTACTAAACCACATCCAAAGTTCAGGATGTTGTCTATAAATATCGCCCAAAGTTAATCTTCCATTTTCCCCATCTTTTCTAATATTGTGAATAATGTGCTGATACGCACGACCATTAAAAAATTGCTCTTGTGCTGTATCAGGAAATTGTTCTTGGAATGTAGGTGCTGTTAGCATACCCTCTAATTCTCTAATCAGTGTTTGTTGCTTATCTGTTACTATTGGTCTAGCATAATCTAAAACATCGTGTACTATTTCATCTAGTATGTGCCTAGGCCATGCCATAGGTGATAGCACAATATCTGGATGAAAGGCAAACATACGTTTTGTTTCAATCTTAACATCTAGTTCTAACGCATAATCTAAAAAGTTTTTGAGATCAAACATGCCAGGTCCTGTAATAGTTAAGTCCATAATCATTTTTTCATGACCACCCGGCAATGCTACACCCTCTCTAAAGTTTTTATCCCATTCTTCCCAATTAAGTCCTGTACGGATAAATTCACCAATTGGACCTGTGCCGTCTATACTAGCACACATCGTCCAATCTTTTGCTTGTGGTAACCAATCATACAAATAATAATCTTTATATCTAACTCTACTTAGGTTACTATTGTAACGTAGGTGTACTTTATGTAAATTATTATCTGCTTGTAACCTATCCATTGACTTCCAATGTATATCGTACATTAAAGGTTCGCCACCAACCCAATATAGTTCTTCAACTGTACCGGACTTAATATATTCCCAAAATTCTTCTTCTACTACTTCTTTTTGGAACTTCTCGATGATCTTCTTGTTTTCAGGAACCATGAACGGCTGGCTCTCAGGCGTCCAAAGGTTATGTTTTCTCTTTTCTGTTTCCCATGTGCTAGATAATTGTTCGCCACACATACGGCACTTAAAGTTACACAGATTGCTATACCTATAGTCAAAAGATATAGGTTCCATAGTTGTATATCCATTTTCGTCTGTCTCCTCGAAACATTGGTCTATTTTGTTGTTAAATAAGTGTCCTGTAAACCATTGACGATATGTGCTGTTACTTAATATACTATCATTACACACATCGCATTGTGGTATTCTTTCGCCCGCCATAAGTTTTTTTCTTATGTCCATCATATATGGTGAGTTCCAGTGTTCTTTTAAACTTACAGGTTTGTAGTCTTCTATTGTGCCAGACTCTTTTACTTCTCCATACTTCTCATCGTTGCTGGCATCGATGTACTGCTTTTGAAACTGGTGTTCTTCTCTACTAGCACAACACATACGTCTTTCTGATTGTGGTGATATATAAGTGTGAGTCCAAGGCGCAGTACAAAACACTTTGTTAGGTGAGTCTGGATGTACGGAACCGTGTTCCCATATAGGTTTTATTTTACTCATAATAACTCTTTCAGTGGCGTAATTATATTCATTAAACTTCCGCCTCTCTCATTTTTGTTGTCTGCGTCTTCTTGCTCTATTTCTTCCCAAGTACTTATATTATATCCTGTGCTTATACGCATAGCATCTTGCGGATTTGGATCTGCCCAATGTAATATATGTGCTGGCATAAAAGTAAAATGCCCGGAATAGTTTTTTAATGGTACTACCATGTTCTTTCCATCTTCTTCGTATGTATAATATGTTGTAGTGCCTGTATCATTAATTACATAATATCCGTGCCATGTACCATAGTGTCTATGTGGAATAATTTTTTGTCCTTTAGGCCAAACATTAATCCAACTTTTAAAATAATAATCTTCGTAGTCGTCGCCTGCCATTTCCAAACATTTTTTAATATACGGAAATATTAATTTAAGATTAGGATATACATCGATACATTTATATTCATGATATGTTGCCCAGTCATAACTAGGATAATCATAATCTAACTCATTAACATTTTCACTGTTTGGATAAACTTCAAAACGTCTTTTTACAATATCGTGATAAATTTCTCTCAGGTCACTTGGCACAATACTGCCTTCTATTAATAGTTCATCACCTATTGATTTTTTATCTAGGTGGTATTCTATTGTTCTATTGTCCGCCAAGTCCGTCGGCATCTGGATCCCATCCTATACTACTACCTGCCCTCTTTTTATAATCGGGTTCGTCTTCGTATTTTTTATCATCGTAATCGTCTTGACTTTCGCCAGTCTTTCTAGTACGTTGTCTTACTTCTTTTACTTCTACTACACCGTCCTCATTAACTTCTCTGTGAGCAAATATTTCTACATCACGTGTACCTTTTGGTTTTTGAATATCTTGCTCTGGTTCACTTAATGGTTCAAACTCTAAACTATCGTACCACTCTACTAATCTTGGAAATGCTTTTCTGAAATCTTTATTTCGTCTTTGATCATACTGCTCATAAAAAACTCTAAAGTCATGCTCTAATAATTTTCTATCTGCTGTATTTCTATGAGGTGTTTTAACAACGTCTAAATATTCTATTAGTCTTGTTAATTGTTCTTGTTCCCATGGTGCTACTAAGTCATGTCCCCATGGATCTTTTTCATCTTTTTCTCTAACACCGTCTAACCATGCTTTTAATTCATTGTGATATAATGTGCGTAAATGGTCTGGTAATGTTAGAGCACTCTGGAAACTTGGAAAACGTAATATGTTTACACTAAATCTTGGCTTACTTGCTCCAAACTCTCGCTTCATACCTAACATCCAATCTAAAAACTCTACCATTGTATCTAAACATAGAGCATTAATTGTCATCATCATATGAAAGCCTTCAATATTGCCTTCCCTAATCATTATAGCACAATTTTGTTTCCACTCGTTCCAATTTAAACCGTCCCTAATATATTCTCCGCCTAGGCCTGTTGCTTCACCACTTGAATATAAATGAAATTTATTTACATGCTGAGTTGCTTCTGCTAATTTTTTTATTAAGGCAGGCTTTGAACCTAAGTTGCTGTTAATAGCAAAACGCATATTTTTAGCATTAGGATGAGTTTCGCTGTTTTCTTTAAACCAATCAAACAGTCCCCAAACACTATCACTCATAGTTGGCTCACCTCCTGTGATTCTAAGTTCTTCTAATTCTAAACTTAGTTCAGGCCACCACTCCCAAAATGCTTTCACATAAGGATTTTCTTCGTCTTTGTTAAATGGATCGGCGTATGGGGCGTCATCAATAAAGTGTCCTCTGGCATCTGATTTAATATTTTCATATCCGCCAAACTTTCTAATGTCTTTTACCCATGTTGTACTGAATGCTGGATTACAATAACTACAGGCAAACTGACATGTTCTATCGAATGCTATTTCTAAAGTTTTTAAATTTACATCATCTGCTGGATCCATAGTAGCAATTTTTTCTATGTCTTCATCTGAATATATAACTGTTTTAAATGTTCTATCACTAACAGGTCTATTGCCGTCTGAATCTTTTTCCATATCTTCAATCTTCCAGCAATACTCACATTCCTTAGGTCGTGTGCCTTCCAACATCATTTGACGCATTTTCTTTTTGTGCCTAGTGTTATGGATAGCACTAGGATTTGTTTTAATTTCTTCTTTGTCTATGTTATGTGCCGGTGGATGGTGACAACTAGCAGTACCGCCATGTCCCAACCATATAGTGGCATTCAGCCATTTAGCCGCACAAAATGAATCAGAAATAGGATCAATTACTCTACTTCTATATTCATTATCACTTTCGTTAGCCTTTCTGGGCATATTAATCTCCTGTTAATGCGTTTGCTTGTTCGCACATATTCCACCAATCTTCCATTTCTGGATATGTTGCTAAAAAGTCTGTGCCTCTTCTAGCATCATGTTGGGTAAAGAACTTATAAAAGTTTGCTCTGGCTTTTAATACATCATCTTGTGACATTTTTCTGCCTTCTTTCATCCACGCAAGGTTCCTTCTGACCTTGTCAATTTCAAAATCTTTAAATCCTCTATAGTCTATATTTACTTCATCTGCTTCATTTAACTCCATAAACGCGATGGCTTCCTCCAAGTAATCCTCGTACTGTTGTGGCAAAGTTTGTATACATTGCCAAAGAGGTGCTCTTAATAAAGGTATGTCAAACCATATACGTTGTTTCGGCCTAATTTCGTAATCATCGTGTTTGTGTCCGCCATTATCTGGTATTGGTATATACTTTATACCCTGTACGTCTTTGGCATACTGATCTCTTAAGTCCAGTATCCATTGTAAATAATCACGTAAACTTGTTAAACTTAGTGAGTTAAATGTATTAATAAATGTTATAGTTGTATTATCTGTTTCAGTTAATACACGTTGTACATTATCCTGTAGCATTTTAAAATCCATACCATTCCGCATATACTCTGCTTGTGAACCAAAGCCATCGACACTTACAAATACTGCGAAGTTCTTACATGCTGGTGCTACATACCAGTTATTCCCTGAGTTTGGATTAAACTTTTCCGGGTCCTCCCATATTTGTATCTCTTCTAATTTCTGTAGCGATTCGATGAACTTATCCATTAGCACTGGTTTGGGTGGACACATATTAGATGTCACACTCATTTCTAACCAGGCATTAGGGTTACTATATACATAATCTAAAACTTTAAATGTATTGCTATCCATTAACGGTTCACCACCTGTCATACGAAAGACTTCTAAATCTTTATACATTTCAGGCCACCATTTCCAGAACGCAGTAACGTATGGATTTTCTGCTTGTGATAATTTTAAAGGCATTAGTCCAGAATTTTTCAAACTGTTAATGTTATTGTGTTCGCCATTAACAATATCGTAAGGACCAAATTCTTTTATTTCTTTTTCCCAACTATTGGATAGGTGCGGCGAGCAGTAACTACACTTGAAATTACATGCTTGGTTGAAATTAACTTCAACGTAACGAGGGTTGATGTTTCCATCAGCACCTGCTTTAGCGATATCTTCCCTGGCATTTTGTGCCCAGTACTCGCCGCTCCTATAAACTCTATCACTTCTACCGTTGACATCTTCTATACGCCAACAGTAGGAACAACCGTCAGGCCTTTCGCCATTAAGCATTTGCCTACGTTGTTCTTTCTTTTCTTCAGTATTGTGTAATGCTGAAGGATTAACTTCTAATTCTTCTAATGGTATTTTATGAGTAGGTGGGTGATAGCAACTGTGAGTCATTCCATTGTGTAAGTGCATAGAAACTTGTGCCCACTTGGCATAACACATGCTAGGACTTATTGCGTCTAATTGCTCTTTGGCCTTATCAGCGGCCTGATCATAATTACTCATTTTTATACTTTGATAAATCTATTATATCTCCATCCATGGATAAGTCTATTAATTTTAAATCTGTCCTATCCATAGCAAGGTCTACAGTACGTTTAGCATAGTCGTCGATGTTATGGGTGTCAATACCGCTCGGACTAACACAAAATGCGTTAGAGACGTTATTTGACGTGCTAAACACTACTTGCTGTAGCATACTTCTTAATACAGCATACATAACATACTGGTTACTTTTATGTGGCCACGCAGTAATAGAACTACTAATAGCACAAACTGAAGCACCTGAACCTTGACTTTCTAACCATTTCATTAATTTTGTAAAAAACAAAAATACAGGTGTATACTGTTCAAACATTTTATTAAGGTCGTTTTGGGAAAAATCATGAAAATTGTCTTTGGTTATTTGTAATGCTATAGACTCTTCAATGTTAGCATTAATAAAAATATAATCTGGCAAAACATTTAACATCCAGAATGCTTCAAACTCTCCGTAGTCAATATTTTCTCTGCCATATTCGTATACTGAAATATCTCTATTACGCAGTTCACCAATAATTTTTTGAGAAAAGTCAGAAGACTTTCCAAATACCCATGCTAGTTTTTTCATTGTCCAATTAGGCCCTTCTCTAAAAGATCTTGTATTTGTCTTTCAGTGACCATTGCTCCCCATCTTTTTGGATTTACAAATGTTGCTTTAAAAAATTTACTCATTTGATCGTTAGGATCAAACAACATCATGCCTTGGACTTCTTCATTAAGTCTGTTACCGATTTCAATTGACTTCTGTTTTAAATGTTCGTCGCTGTCTATAAGACTTTTTTCTTTTTCAAAAAACTCTTTGAACCAATCGTAATCTGATATTTGATTTGTGTCCCAGTCGCTTAGTACAGTTTTTTCACAACCTAGTCTTGCTCCATAAAGTGCCCACCAACCATTATCAACATCTGTGCCGATATTACACCAAACATTTAGTCTGTTAAAGTTACCATACCATATTTTATCTTGAAACTCGTGTGCTTTAACTCTAGCACCTTGATCTAAACTTAGTTTTACACCTTCTCTGAATCCTGCTCTAAAGGCTTGGAATGGTGAAGCAGTCTGATGTACTTCTGAAAAGATATCATTCATTTGTATGTAGTTTAGTTTCCAGCAAAACTCCATGCCTTCGCCATCGGTAGCGGCTTCATGTGTGTTAATGCCTAACGTATATTCTTTAGGCCAGCATTTAAGTCCACCGTTGCCGTACACTAAACCATTCAGTAAGTTCTTAGCATTCCAACTAAAAATACTTTCTGATATATCATTACCGTCATGATCTGTTTCTGGAAACTCTAATGTGTTTTCAAAAAATTCATCCATTACAATATTGTCGCCATCTACTGTAATAAACCTATCAGTTTCACTTTGTTCGGCACAGGTTTTATGTGCGGCGTCAAAGCCTTTTACACCATGTACACGTTTCGCCCATGGCACTTTGTTTAGTAAGTCTGCCCAATTTTCTTCGCAGTTGGGTTCGTCATAACTAATATAAAATATATCTAATTCTGTTACATCTATTTTCATTTTGATACCTTATACTCATACTTATCAAATATTTTTCTAGTAAATAAATCACACTCTGATAAGTTGTCTTTTATAGTAAATGTTAATTCTTTTTCTTTAAATAAACTTACTAAGTTGACTCTTATAGAGTCAAACATAAAGTGTGGATCGTCTTTAGTAGTAAAATATAAATTAATATAATTAGCACCCTTAAATGTAAAGTCTTGTAAGTTTGTATTCTTTAGTACGTTACTTCTAAGTTTTTCGTTGAGTGCTATTGTTAAATTATCTTTTGTAGCGGTGGAATCATATTCAACTTTAATATCGTATGCTGATGTTAATGTTGGTTTCTTTATCACCTTGCTTAACATTTTTGTTGCTGATTTAAATGTCTCTAATTCTATTTGTTTGTTTACTAATGTATACACGCCTTCTGTTGTTGGGTCAACAACAATTATAAAGTCATTTACAGTCTTTTTAATGTCAGGGTCTTCTATAATCATACATTGTTCGTATGTTAAAATAGCATGATTAAAGTCTAAGTAATCTTCGCTTTCTGCTCTACCGTAATAAACTATGTTTCCAGAGTCATCAAAATACACATGCTTGTCGCTTTGAAGTTGTGCCTTTCTAGCGGCTTCTAATTCATGTAATTTCATTTTCTAAACTCTTTAAAATATCATCTGTTAACCAATTTTTATCTACATAATGAAACGGATATTGTTGTTGAAAGTTTCCTACTTTAAATGTTTTTATATTACTAAAATATGTAGGCATACTAAGTGTCCATTTTTCATCTAAGAACGATCCGTTTGGCACGTCTTGAATAAAACTTTTCATATGTGTAAATGTAGGCAACTCTGTCAAGTCATCTACTGTTGTTTCTTCTTCAATACCTAATAGTTGTATTGCTAATGCGTAAACCACATCAGCACTTAATTTTTCAGGCTTGCCATTAGGCATATATTTAAAAAAGAATCTTTGCCAATTTTGAAATATAATTTCTACAAATTTAAAAAACTCTGTTGCTAAATCTGACTTTTTAAAATAAAAGAAAGCAGTATATACGTTTGGTAAATTGTTTTTTACAAAATATTCTCTATAATAATTATTATGATCAACAGCAATCTCGCCTCTATATGTTTTAACATTTGTACATGCCCATATATCCCTTTCACTAAGTGTGTCCCACCAATGGCTAACATCTGTAGGAAAAACCATATCGGTATCTAAAATAACTGTTTCGTCGTATGGTGACATGTAATAGTATTTCCACTTATTGTCAATCTTCCATTCCGATTCTTTAGCATCGTCCTGCCATGGTATTTCGACTACTTGATCAAACACTTCTAAATACTTTTTAGGAATAACTGTTCCTTTGTCAACACATACACATAGATTGCTTACAGTTGTTTGTGTTGCTTTTAAACTTAATGCTAGTCCGTATGCCATTCTTAGGTAATCTGTATCGCCTGAGTTTTGAGCAATTACAATATATCCTCTACTCATAATACATCTCCAATAAAGTATCAGCATGTCTTTGTAATGCCCATTTATTCATTATGTGTAAGTCAACATCTTTCCATCTACATAAATGAAAGTCAGCATTTGTTCTAACCTTTTCTATAAACATTGTAATATCGTTTACACCATTAACTTCATGTATATCGTCCCAGTCAAATGTTTTGTACATTTTTTCTATCGGTAGTTGTGGTTGTGCTTCACTTTGAAATCCGTTCATGACATGTGCGGCTATACTAAAACTATAATCATTTCTATATATAGTACCTGGTAAGTTATAAAGGTCTTTATAAAATAACCAATTTTCTTTTACATGTTTTACAATATCAAAGAAACTTTGAGTGTATGCTGTTTTTTGAAAGTAACATACTGTTGCCCAATACATAGTGATACCTATATCGTCAACTCTTCGCCAAGTATTCTCTCTTTTAAATTGTATATCTTGTACGTCATGGTGTAACATTAATTCGTTTTTATGTCCCCAGCAGTTGTTTAAACTGTCGCTGAGAATTAAATAGTCTACATCTAAAACTATGGTTTCGTCGTATGGTGAAATATCAAATGAGTCACATCTATTAGCATTATAAAAAGATAAACTTTTTACATTATGACTTGTGTCTCTATAATTTCTATAGTTTCTGCGTTTAAATTCTTGATCTTTATCTGCTAAAATTAGATTGGGTATGTACTTGTCTACGTCTATATGCTTAGATGTATATTCAAGTGAATTAGAATCTGTAACAACCGTTATGTTTTCTAAACCTAAATTATATCTAGCCATTGTGCTAGACATACACGCAAGTTTAAGATAATCTATTTCCGGATTGTTATGAGCAAAAAATAGTAGTCCTTTAGTCATCCTGCTCTATGTCCAGTAATTTATGGACTTTTCGAGCCTTTCTTAACTTAACATATTCAGCATGGTAGTCATTTGTGACTTCAAAATATTTGCTTGTAATGTTTTCTAGGAAGTCTGCTAAATCTTCTATTTGGATAGGGTTTTGGAAGTTGTCAATTAATATAACATCTTGTGTATATTCTTGACGTATAAGAGAGTCAACAAAAGTAATCAACTCTCTTGAAATAGTGAATGTACCGCCATTGATACTATAAATTAATTTAGTCTGAAGTTTGGATCGTAACGATACAAGTTGATTGTTCAGTGTTAATCTGTAATTAGCAAACTCTAATGCTTTAGTAAGTCTTTCGCTCATGTAAGTCCTGTGTGTAGTTTATAATACTATTTATGCATTATAAAGCCGGCTTAACAATAATTAAGAACTATTATAGATCTGAATTTGTTGTATAACTCGGAGTTGCTACTACTACATTAAAACCGTTTGGTAAAGTACCACTGTTAGGTCTTGCTTGTCCTATAACACTCTGTAGTGTTCCGTCAACACTATCAAAATAACCTCTACCTGTATGAGAGTCACCAAATGTAATTAGGAATCTCAATGTAGTAGAATTATCTGCTCTTGCTTGTATTTGATAATAGTTAGTAGAGTATGCGCCTGAACCTGCTTTAGTGTAAATTGTTTGATAACTTGTTGTTAAATCATTGTTACCAATACTTGTTGTAGTCCCTGAACTTGCTGTAGTGGCAGTATACGCCATTTGAATTGTGCCCATAGCACTTAACATATTAGTCCAGTCTGTGTTCTGGTTAGTACTTGAACCACCACTTCTTGATGCTGTAAAGTTTAATTTACCACCTGCGTTAAAGAACGCCTGTCTGTGAGCGGCACTTGAAAATGTTACTGTACAATCGTGTGTTACACTTGTACTCCAAGCCGCTGTTCTCGTGCTGGTATCTTTATTTTCTGTTGATAAGTATGATGCGTCAGCAGTTAACCTACCGTTATATCCGTTTGTAACTGTTCCTTGAACATTGTTTAGATCTGTTTCTTGAATAGTTGCTCCGTCAGTAACATCAGAAATAGTGTTAGTTGCGCCGGCATAAACGGCAATATCCTGTGCGGCATTTATAATGTCATTAGTGTTTGTATCTGTAATTGTTGCGCCAGCGGCTGGGTTATAAACACTCCAACTCTGACCCCAGCCTTCTGTTCCTGAGGCTGTGCCTGTTATTAATAAAATATTATTTCTTACAATATCCCAGTCAGATGCTGTAATGCTATCTCCGGGACTTCTATTTGTCATTGTTGATAATGCCATTTTAAATATCTCCTACTAATTAGCATAAGTTTTTATGCTATCTTCGTAAGTATTTATCAAATAACTAGAATTATGTGTCTTGAGTGAACCTTTTTGTCCATAGGGTAAGACTGTATTTAACGCCTTCTTCTAACTCTTCGCATACATGAGGGTGGGTAACTTGCCCAGGCCATAATAGCATAACACCCCTTGCTATATGTCTGTTTGTAAAATGCTGTCTTGGAAAACTTAATTCGGCACCTTGATAGTTTTCATTTAGTTTAACACTTCCACTAACCATACTTGCGTCATTGTGTAAGTTTAAAGATGTTTGTGTATCTAAACTATATCGCATAGCAAAGTAGTCTCTTATACCATACATGCTCATTGGTGGCCAGTATGCTTCTAGTTGTGGCCATATATGCTTGGTTAGATTCTTTTCCATTTCTTTATACAGGCTAGGACATAATTTTTGTATTCTTATTTCTTGTGCCGGGTAGGCATCGTCTGGTCGCGGTTCCCAACCACCTAGTTCGTCACATGCTCCTATGATGTCATCGCACATTTGTGGTGTTAAGTATTCACATGCTACTATATCATCTGCTACTGTCCATATCTTATGGTACTTGGCAAAGTTAATAGGCACCACTGAACCTTTGTTCATAATTTGATTTACTAAAGTTTTATATGCCTTTTTATCTTCGTCGCCACCATTACCGTGTAATACGCAACTATAACAACCTGTCTCTGAATTATATACTTGATTGTTATCACTTACACTTAACGCATGTGCTGTAGCACTTACACATTGGAATATATAGTTTTCAACATCAAGTTTTATATTAAACTGTCTTGACAAAAATATTCTTTGATAATATAATTGATCATCGTCTGCTTTATTAATATCTTTACGCAACATTTCTTTAATAACTTTTGCTCTACCAATAAAGCCACCGCTGTTTAAATATCTATTTCTTGTATGTACAAGTGGGAATTCATGCTCTAAACTTTGATCAGGCCAAACTAAAGGCTCAGCACCAAACACAACATCAGCACCAAACTGTTTAAAGCGATTGATTAATTCTGTTTCATTATCATTAATAATAACATCGTAACCGTCAACAAACATTATGATATCGTTGTCATTGACATTACGCAATCTGCTTCTAAGATAGTGTACTTTATGACCACCACCTGGTCCATCTGCCATTACACCACCTTCCCATGATTCGCCAACCCCAAGTAGTTCTACATCAATGTCATGTGCTTTAGCACTTTTAACTAAATCCTCTGCTTCGGCACTAACAGTTGCTACTGAAATAACATGAAACTTTTTCCAATCCTTAAAACGTATATTATTCTCAGTATCAGTTTTACCTATTTCTGTATCTCTAGAGAATGGTTGAAAAACATTTTCTTTATATGCTAACCCTTTTAATTTAGGTAAAGATTCAAACTGCGGATACTTTTCTATTAGTGGACTAGTGCCTAACATCATAGGCAAATATTCGTCTGCTGGAATTAAATTTTGTAGTGCTGTTTCGTTTAATAATTTTTTAGCACCTTCTACACTTAACGCATATCCGGCCGTCCAATAACAGTAACCTGGTATTTCAAATAAATCATCAAAGCCTACAGCATTGTCGTCCATATTATATTTTGACAAGTACACTAAGTCAAACTCATCAAGTCGTTCTTTTATTTGTGTAATATTATATGTAGGTTTAGCATGATATAAATCATCTTCTAATATAACACCTGGCTCGCCTGTCTTTACAATCTGTCTCCATGCTATAGTATGACTTAATATACAACCTACTTCGCCTGGTGTTAGTGGTCTATCCTCTAAAGGGTCTAACCACGACTTACAAAGATCCATTTTGTTTTCTAATAATTTTTCATAATCTACTAATGAGCCGTCAACTGCTTCAATACGTTTTGCTTGTAAATCTAGTTTAGAAAATAGTTCTTCCATATTTTTCTTACGGTCGGTTCTTTTTTCTAAATTTATGTAATAGTGATTCATCGCCAATGTGGTCCTTCTACCCATGTAACTAAACTATGTCTTATACCGCTAGTAACTGGTGTTACTCTATGCCTATGAAAACTTGGAAATACAATTACTGAACCTTTTTCTAATGCTTCGGGAGGTAGTTTAGGCAACGTAGGATCAAATTCAAACTCGCCACCTTCGTAATCCTTTTTATCTGATAATTGGAAGACAATACTTAACTTCCGATGAAATGCTCTACTTTCTGCCCAGTCAACATCGTGATGCCAATCGTACTTACCTGGCATGTCTGGGTTGCCTACATATTTTGTAAACTGGATTTCATTTACATATCTAAGATCTAAATCAAACGAATCTCTATTTACTTGATTAGCATAGTACCAAATTTCGTCTGTTATTGCTTTTTCTGTCTTAGGATTAAGCCACCTGATTTCACTTTTACGATATGATTCGTCATGTTTAGATTCTTCAAAACCTATTACAGCATCTCGTGGCTCATAATTTTCCGTAGCATATTCTACGATGTAGTCGCACCATGATGAATCTAATACTTGATTAAAGTATAACCAATAGTCTCCTTTCATACTACTAGTTATGACTTTTTGAGATGATTTAAGTAATTATTTGACGCCAACTACTACTTCAACAACACCGTCATCGAATGTATCTTTGTCTGCTAATGCTCTACCAACAATACTTCTCATATCGTAATCGTTGCTACCTAATGCTTTAGCAAAGCCAGGCTTAGTACCACTTACTAGTCTTTCGCCTTTCTTAATACGTCCTTCAACTTTACAAGGTACTCTACCTGATAATGCTACTGGAACTCCGTCTGCTTCGCTGTTCATTAAGTATGCTGGATTAGTTGATACTACACCAAATACATTTGGATCATTAAATGAAGTTGTTGCTGTTACTTCAGCACTTCCACCTAACTTAACAACTGTGCCTGCTTCGTATTCTTCATCTGCGGAATATATCTCAGCCAAGTCAGCATATTGTGCCGAAGTTGCTGTTCCATTAAATGTTGTTGCGTAAACATCATTCCATTTAAGATTACTTGCGCCTAAGTCTCTAGTGTTATCAGAACTTGGTACAATGTCAGTATCTATTCTACCTGCCATTGAGATAGTGTCTGCTGTGGAGTCACCTAAATCAACTGAGCCTGAAAATACACCATTACCTGCTGTTACTTGGCCTGTACCAACATTTAAACTAGTACCCGAAATAGCACCTGCTGATACTAAACTGCCAACATCTAATTGACCTGAAATATCACCAGCACCATTGATGTCTAATGAACCACCTTCTATTTCTCCTGATGCTGTAATTGTAGTAGCACCTGTAATAGAACCTGCTATTTGTAAACTGCTACCACCAACTATTGTTGTGCCAACATTTAATGCTTCTCCAACAAAAGTATTTTTTCTAATAACAGCACCACCATCTGTTCTAAAAGATGTAGTGTAGTCGTTATTGTTGTCTGCCTGTCCGGCGTTTTCAATTCTTAATTGTCCGCCAACGTTTGCGGCTGTTGTTACTATTGCTGTATCAACAAATAGTTGTCTCCATCTATATGCGTCAGCACCTAAGTCAAAACTGCCGTCAGCATTTGGTCTCATACCACTAATAATGTCTGCTACAAATTCAACACCGTCTGATGCTGAGTCACCAATTCTTGTACTACCGTTAAGGTTAGTTTGGCCTGTAACTGTTAGTGTTGCTCCAATATTGGCATAGCCAGCCGTTGTTAAGTAACCTAAACTGCTTATACCATTAGTTGCTGTAATAACATTTGATATTGTAGCATCTGCTGATGTGAAATCGTCAAAGTTAATGTCTGCTGTAATACTGTTAGCAACAATATTACCTGTAACAATTAAATCTTCTGTACAATTAATATCAGCGGCATTAATTGTTGTAACGTTTGCTGTTGTGGCATGAAGTTCGTGTACTTTATTTCCTGATGTACCAACATATAGTTGAGAACCTGAGGCTGGTCTAATTGTACTTGTTGCTGAATTTTGACCAAAGTATGCGATTCCATTTAGATGTAAGTCTTGCCATCTGTTTGTGCTTGAACCTAAATCATAGTTATCACCTTGATCAGGAACAATATCAGCACTTGATCTAACAATAGTACTGATAGGATAGTATGAACTACCAATTTTTAAGTTTCCTGTTACACTATCTGCTTCAATGGCTCTGTCTGCTAACGCAATTGATGTGTTAGCATACTCGTTTCTTAAGTTAAGACCT
>Ga0209645_1000907_pt1 | contig 15185 bp, 20 predicted proteins | sample ETNvirenome_6_30_FD_184070 | JGI IMG/M metagenome (GOLD analysis project Ga0209645, IMG submission 184070) | Marine viral communities from the Pacific Ocean - ETNP_6_30 (SPAdes) (version 2) | ecosystem: Environmental > Aquatic > Marine > Oceanic | place: Pacific Ocean | collected 2013-06-19
TTTCTTTACAGGAATACAGAAAATTAGCCAAAGAATTTAGAGCTAGGGGTTATCAAGCAGAAGCTCAAGAAGTTCTTAAGGAAGCCGAAAGAGAATACGGAACTGGTTTCCAAAGAATGCAATTAGAGGCAAAGAGAACTAAACAAGATAGAGATTACCTTTTATCAAAACGAACAGCAGAGTTAGCTGAACAAAGATTTAACGAATTAAAACGCAAAAATGCTAGTACAGAGGCAATAAACAGAGCTAGATTAGAATTAGATAATTCTCGTTTTGATTTTAGAAAACAAACAGAACGTAAAAGAATTGAGTTAGAGCAAGAACGCAACAAATTAACTGAAAATCGTGACAATATAAACTCTAAAGTAGCTCAAAAAAGAATAGCAAAAATAAATAAGGAGTTAAAAGAACTTCCTAATCCTTTTGCGGGTAAAGAAGAAATGGCATTTTTCAAATCTTTAATACTAGATAAGAAGAACAGAGACATTGTTAAACCTCAATCCCTTGGACTTACTGGAAGAAAACTATCTGATTATCAAATATCAGTTTTAAGTAATATAGCATTGAGAATACTAACTCAAGCTCGTGATAAAGGAGACAATATATCCGAACAAGAAGCTTTAAAGTTAGCAGCAGAAGAATATAAAAGGATGAATTTAAATCCTAATCCTTCAGATACTGAAGAGGATAGAGTAACAACCACTACCACTACCTCCTCCTCTTCCGTTGCTAGTAGATATGGAAGGTAGTAGTGGCTAACGAAACATACACACTAACCGCTCAAGACATTCTTAGCAACCCCAATTTACAAAGAGACGGGGCGTTGCCTGGAGATACTTTGTCTGAAAATGGTACTAAACTTAATCGTGTGTTTTCACAAGAAGGAGACCGGCGAGAAAAAGGCTATGTCATAACTCAAGAAGACATTGATACCTATCCTGCACTTAGAAGAGACGGAGCAGAAGTAGGAGACGAGTTAATAAACAATGGTACTAAACTTAGAAAAGTAAAACATGATGAAATTTATCAACAAGTAAAGTACGGATGGGATTCTACTTTAACTCCCGAAGCAAGTCTTGGAGATATTCTTGAGTCTTATTTTCCACTAGGAAGATTTGATTTTGATTTTTCTAAGTCTTCTATGTTTATTCCTTTTTCTGGATTTTCCTACATATCTCCTGAACAAGCATATGGAGAAGGGTTTAATGAAGCCTCTCCAGAAGAACGAAGAGAAATGATTTTAAGGGCTCGTGAAAGAGAGTTAATGAAAGACTACAGCCCAGAAATGATGAAGCAAGATACGGGAGCAATAACAACAGGAAAAGTATTAGGCAGTGTTGCATCTCCTACTATAGCACTTCCAGCGGGGCAGACGTATCGTGCGGCTGCTGGAATAGGAGCAGGTATTGGAGGTTCCTACTCTGCCTCTGAACAATTTAGAACCACTGGAGAAGTAGACCCCGTAGAAACTGCTACGATGGCAGGAGTAGGTGCGTTAGGTGGAGTTACAGTTAAGTTTGGTGTAGATAAGGTAACACAAAAGTTAGCCAATAGAACAATAAATAAAGTAGATAACGCCATAGCTAAAAAAGTAGATAAAGGAGAAACTGTAAGGGAAGCTGATGTTCCTAAGATCATAGAGGACCTGGGGTTAAGTCAAGCTAAAGTAGATAGAGCAGCACAGGTAGCCAAAAGAAACCCATACGTTAAAGTAAGGCCAGACTCAGATGATGCTGTAAACACTGCTCTACGTAACGATGAATCAAAACTACGTCAGGTATCTAAGACAGCCGATAAAATTTTTGGTTCTTTAAAAACAAGAATTTACAACGTACACTCCGGTATTGCAGACAGGCTTGGTAGATTTGAAGCTGATGCGGCTATACGAACAAATGAAACCTTAAAGTTAGTAGAGCCCTTTATGGCTGCAATGACTAGGTTACAACCAGCCATTAAGCGGGACATAGATCGTCTGTTGTTTAATGGGGAGTTTGACTTAGCTCGTAACCAGTTGAGTAGGGTTGCTCCAGAAGTTGATAAGTTTGGAAACAATATAATGTTAAAAAACTTTGATGCTGTAATTGAAGTTTTAAAAAAAATTCAAGAAGACTTCGCTTTAATAGGAAAAGAGTTTGATGGTATAGAAAACTATTTGCCTAGGTCAATTAAAGACTACTCTAAAATTAGCAAGGGTCTTTACACTAACGAAGTAAATAAATACGCTAAAATAAAGGGAGTAAGTCCCAGCGAGTTATCCAATGATACTACGGCTAAGATTGTTGAAAATGTTTTAAGCGGTAGAAAAGTTTTTGAGCATGATGGTAAACCCGTGTTTGCGGCTAGCAGCAAAGACATAGCTGGTCCATCAGGAGGACGGAGAACTGTGGGTCAAATATCTCCCGATGACATGGATTTGTATAATCCTTCTGAGGTAGCACTTACGCAGTACATTAGAAATGCCATAAACGATATTGAAAAGAATAGGTTTTTCTATGGAGAACTAAAAAACACTGGGCGTGGTGCGGGTCACAATACTGATGAAGATTTAAGGGGCGGCATAGCTGATCTACTTGCACCGGAAATTCGTAACGGAACTCTAAAGGTTGAAGACCAAGATTTAATTCAAGAATTACTTGAGGCTCGTTTTGTTCATGGTGAAAAAACAGTTAGTAGTGCCGTTAAAGTTTTAAGGGACCTAGGATATGGAGGAACTATTGCCAATCCTCTTTCGGCCATAACTCAAATAGGAGACTTGGGAAGTGCCGCTGCGCTTAAGGGACCTGTAAATACTGCAATAGGACTTGCCCGATCTATAGTTGGAAAACAACGGATAACTTTGGATGACATTGGATTAGCAGAAGAAATATCCAGAGAGTTTTCTGACCCCAGTAAGTTTGCCAGTGCTTTGAATGCAGGTTTAAAATACTCAGGGTTCAAAAGGTTAGATCGCCTAGGTAAAGAAACTTTAATCAACGCTTCTCTAAGAAAAAACATGGGTTGGGCCAAGTCCAAAAAAGGAATAGCTAAACTTAGAGAAAAGTATGGACAGTTTTTTGGTGATGAGTTTGATGATCTTGTGCTTGACCTAAAAAATAAACAGATAACTGACCGTGTTAAAGTTATGTCATTTTCTGACCTTACGGAATTTCAACCCGTAACTCTTAGCGAACTACCCGAAACATACCTAAGAGGTCAAAAGACCAGACTGCTTTACATGCTTAAATCTTTTACCTTAAAACAGTACGATATTTTAAGAAGAGAAGTAGGTCAGAAGTTACTGACTAAGGGCAAACGAGTTGAGGGTGTTAAAAACTTAGCTGCTCTTACAACCTACCTTGCGGCTTCTAATGTTACTTCGTCTGTCATAAAGGATATCCTACAGGGTAGAGAAGTAGACGTAGAAAGTATTCCAGACAGGGCAATCTTTGGAATCCTTGGAGTCTATGGAATAAACAAGTACTCTACTGAAAGATATTTTTCTCAGGGTAAAGTTGTGGAGGGCCTTGCTAACATTGTAGCTCCTCCGTCTAATTTAATTGAGTCTCTCTTTGAGCTTCCACAAGAGATGGCAAAGAAAGACCCTAACTACGAAGAGGCAATAGCACGTATGATTAAACCTCTTCCGATTGTAGGTAAGTTAGCATACCAGTGGATCTTTGGTGGCATGGAAAAAGATGCCGAAAAGAAATTTAAAGAAAGCATGAGGGTGGATATAGATTAATGGCTGAAGAACCCCTACAGATATTTAAAGATAATGCCGAAAGACAGTCAAAGTTTGTTCGAGAAAGTCTAGGTGTAGCTGAAGATGTGTGGGACAATATGTCTGCTGCCGATAAAGCAGCGTTAGTTCTCTCTCCTGTTCCTGTTGCTGGTACTGCGGCTGGTCTGTTTGCAGATTCTTTAGCATTAAAGGAAGACCCTTCTGCTGTAAATACAGCAATATTAGCCAGTAATTTTATTCCGTTCTCAAGAGTAGGTAGGTTCGCAGTAAAAGCTGGGCAATCAAGAGGATTATTTACTGCTAATCCTTTAACTGCCATAAAATCAAAAGCCTATGAAATGTTATCTAACATCCCAAACTATGTTCCTGGTTTTTATGATAAGAACCAAGCTAAGGGTATAGCTGGCCTTATGGGTGTAACCGCACAGGGAATAATAGACACAGGCATAGGCCGTCTAAGTCCTCAAGCAATGGGTAACTTAGCGGTAGGTGTAGGCCGAGGACAGCAGAGAGTTGCCCGAAGACAACTTAAAAAGTTTGACACTGTTGACGAAAGGGTAGCCAAAGTTCAAAGTAAACTAGATGCTTTGCCTGAAGAAGAGTTAGCTAAAAAATCAGAGCTAATGACTAAGGTTGTTGAAAAAACTAACCGTGCTATGGAGACTCTTCCTGGCGGTAGAAAAGTAGAAAAGTTCTTAGGCGGTCCTTTAGAAATGCCCAAGACTAAAAAGGCACGACTTCAAAATAAAATAAGAATGATAAAGAAAGACAGGACAGACGCCTTTAAAAAAATTAGTGGTCAGGTAAATGCTCAAAGAATGTACAACGATCAATACTATAAAACTCAGGGAGAGTTTTTTGAAGTACTTGATGGTTTAGACCAGAGGGACTTTGCTGCTCTTGATTCCAAAACGTACCATGATGTAGTTAAGGGAGCCACTGGACTTACTAAAGAAGAAACGGATTTAGTCTTTAAAGAAATAGCTAAGGTGTGGAATGTCGATCCAAATAAAAAGTATAGAATGGCCATACGAAACCCCACTACTGAAGCATCTGGTAAATTTATTGACCCTGTTAGAAAATCGTCTATGCCTAACTCTCCCTATAAAAGAGTGTTAGGAGGAGTGTCTAAAAAAGATTTGGAAAACGTATTTAATAAAGGTGCTTTTGGTGGAGGTTCTAACTATAAGGCCAAAAATTTACACTACAAAGATATGTATGACGAACTTAAAAAGGTAGATAACATAAGAATTAAAAACCCAGATGGGTGGGAAAAAGGAGAACCCGCAATACTAATGGGGTACGACAAAAGTAATGCGTATGAATTAGGTGGTGTCAACTATCTTACTACAATTAAACCTAATGGAAAAATGACTACATTTATTAGTGACGAAAATGATTTGTTAAACGTACCCATAAGAAAAGGAAAAAGCAAATCAGTTAAGGCTCCTCTTGCTGATCGCCTACTTACAGTGGTTACTCCTTTTGAATTTGACTTAGTAAACAAAACAGAAACTTACATGAAAAGATCAGAAGGAGTAAGGGAATCTGTTGAACAAACCATGCGAGAAATAGCAGGTCCTAAAACTCGTAAGCTGCCTGGGGGTGGTCCAAGTAAAGCTAACGTAGCTACGGCTGAAGCAATAGCAAACCTTAGAGCAAAACCAGATTATTTAGGAGCGGGGTTAAACATATTAGACGTAGGTGTAAAAGCAGGTAAACCAATATATAGAGGAACACAAGAAGAGGAGCAGCAGTAATGGCTTCGATACCTAATGATCCTGGCAAGTGGTCCAGAGCTAAGGCCAAAGCCAAGAAGAAATTTAAAGTGTACCCTAGTGCCTATGCTAACGCTTGGGCTGCTAAGGAATACAAAAGAATGGGGGGAACCTGGAGAGGGAAAGACAACAGAGTCAAGAAGAAAAAGAAGAGGAGAGCATAATGGCTAAAGGTGTAAAGCATTATTTCAGAGATGGAACTGAACATAAGGGCGGGATGCACAAGATGCCTAACGGTCAGCTACACTCAGGTAAAACTCACGGCAAAACTAGCAAACGTCTGTATCACTTTAAGGATCTATCAAAGACAGCCAAGGCAAAGGCCAAGAAACGTGGCTAAGAAGGGTGGTCTTGGTAAGTGGTTTGCCGAAGAGTGGGTTGACGTTAAGACTGGCAAACCCTGTGGACGTAGCGGTAAGAACGACAAGAGGGCGTACCCTGCTTGCCGTCCTAAAGCCGTGGCGTCCCGTGTGTCCAAGTCAGAGGCACGTAAGAAGACTGGTCCATCTAAAGTTAAGTGGTCAGTAACCGCATCAGGAAAGAAAAGAAAAGCATAATGAAACAGAAGATTATCAAACTTATCTGCTTTGTGTTTGGTCACAAGAATCCAGGAAGCAACAAGAGCAGGTTCATCTGCTCCCGTTGCGGCCTAGACGTTGTTAGGAGTCGTTAGATTTTCCAGAGAGATACTTAGGAACATTTTTATTCTTACCATCTGCCCAGTTTCTAAAATGAACCGTATGTCTCCACCAGCATCTCAAGCCCCACCTAAACCAGTACTTAATTCTTTTTAACCGCACTCTTTTGTACCAGTCTCGGGGTCAATGTAACAGGCAGCACCCTCTGTCTGTGGTTCATCGGCCACATTAAGAATACCATAGCGTTTACCTGCCAGTCTGAAGGTAGTCACACCCTTTAGCTTACCCTTCCATCCCTTCATGTATACGTCCTTGAACTCATCAAAGGTTACTGCGTCCCCTACGTTGATGGTCTTGGAACACGCACTGTCTACGAAGGGCTGCACTGCAATCTGAATAGCAAGGTGGTCGTCTACTGACAGGTCGTTGGCTACCTCACCCTGTAGATTATACTTGTCATGTACGTAGTCCTTCATCTTCATAATGACGGGACCCTCTGGTAACTGTACAGTCCTATCGTACTCCAAGGCAAACACAGGTTCAATCCCGCTGCTTACGTTGTCAGCGGTAAAGCTGATGGTTCCTGTGGGTGCTATGGAAATCAAGTGACTGTTCCTCATGCCCTGCTTCTTGATCTTTTCCTTAAGGTCCTCAGGAAACTTGGATAAGAAGCCACTCTCCAGATACCCCGTCTCCTTGAATTTAGGGAAGGGACCCTTCTCTACTGCAAGGTCTGAGCTTGCCTCGTAACAGGCATGGGTCAGCGTCTTCATAATCTTCTTGGTAAACTTAACGGACTCAGGAGAGCCATAGGAGAGGTTCAGAAGAGTGAAGGCATTGGCTAGGCCAGTGATCCCTATGCCTATCCTACGGGTCCTCTGATGCTCCTTACGCTGCTCCTCAAGGGGGTACTGTGTACGATCAATGACGTTATCCATAGCACGTACAACGTGAGGGATATCCGCATTGAACTGTTCATAGTCAAACTCAAAGTCGGGAGTGATGTACCGTGGCAGGTTAAAGGAACCCAAGAGACAGGCACCGAAGGGAGGGAGGGGCTGCTCACCACATGGGTTAGTGGCGTCAATGTCCTCACAGTACCATAGGGGATTGTCCTCATTAACACGGTCAATGAAGATGACCCCTGGCTCTGCCCAGTCCCAGTTGTTACGCATGATCTCGTCCCACAACATACGGGCGTTGATCGTGTTGTAGACCTTACCATTAAACTTAAGGTCGAAGTCTCCGTCCTTCTCTACTGCCCTCATGAACTCATCAGTAACACCTACTGAGATGTTAAAGTTGGTTAAGTCCTTGTCGTTCTTCTTTGCTCGAATGAACTCCTCAATATCAGGGTGGTCCACTCGAAGCACTGCCATCATTGCCCCTCGTCTGTGCCCCGCTGAAACAATCGTTCGGCAAACTGCATCAAAGATATGCATAAATGATACAGGCCCACTAGCGGAACTGTCAAGAGAAACAATACGATCACCACTAGGGCGAATAAGACTGAAATCATAGCCAATACCGCCTCCTCTACGCATAGTCTCAGCAGCTTCCCCGGCTCTCTGCATGATCGAGTCCATAGAGTCTTCAATAGCCCCGCTAACAAAACAATTGAGTGCTGTAACATTCCTAGGACTTCCCATCGCGGATTGGACTCTCCCCGCAGGAAGGAAACGCATGTCCATAGTGATTTCTTTATACGCTTTACGATGCTCTTCATCATCTGACATTGCTCCTGCTTGTCTACTGATGGCCTCCTCAAAGCTTTCATTTGCCAACCGATACTTCATGGCATGGAGGTCATCGCATGGTTTAATCTGTGGTCCTACTGAGTTTCTTCCGTACATATTTAGTTTCCTTAGTGATGGGTTATGGCATGTTCCTCAGGAAAATCAGGACCCTGAGTAAACCTTATAAACATTTCTTCCAGTGCAAGAGCCACAAAGAAGGAGGGCTCTTTGTTGTTGAGCTTTGCTAAGTCCTTCAACCAGGAATAGAACTGAGGGTCTATGTCCTCCTCGTCTATCAACTCAGCAAAGTATTGTTCCTCTAAGTACTTATCCATGTGTTCTACCTTTCAGGGGTAAACTCTATAACATTTTCAGTACTGGACATTTCTTCTGCCAGAGCAGCGTACCCAGCTATGTCCACAAAGCTATCCGAAGTATGCTTATGAACTAGCCTAGCTACCTTAAGAAGTATCATCATAACAGCTACGTCCTCTGGTTTCAATCCGTACTCTTCGTCTAGGTATGTGTTCCATAGAGCAGCAATACGTTTGTGATTGTCGTAAGCATCTCCATAGTCGTTGGCACGTTGACCGTTTAAGATAGTCTGAGCTTCCCTAAGAACTTCATTCCTATTCATTATTATACTCCTCTTCATCTTGAATGTCAACATCAAACTCTCGTCGCAGGTTATCCATAGTGTCCTCAACTATGTCCTCGAATCTCTCAAGAATATCTTCACTGGTAATGTCCAGAAAGTCACAAAGAAATTCAGGATCAGTGATGGCGGCGAGTCTCCTAATAAACTGTTCATTTGATAAAGGCATCAGTAATGTCCTCCAATGTGTACCACTTGAACCCTTCCTTCTCACACCATTCTGACATATTCATTTTACTTCCCTTCCTTAGTTTTTTGTTTGGGTTATACAGAAGAAAAACCAACTGTCTTTTCTTTGGTAGACTGTCCCGTATTGCTTTGTACTTCTGTGTGTCACCGACTCTGAAGTATCCCTTAGCCTCCACAAGAATATCTATTTTGTTTTTATTGTTTCTCCCTACAAAGTCAGGGATGTAATTCTTGTGGATGACATAAGGGACCTTCTCTGATTCGTACTTACAGTACTTTTTCAGTAAGAGACCGGCTGTCTCCTCGAACTTATTCCGATACTTTCGAGGCACTCTTCTTGACCTTGACTTCTTTTGTGAGAGCCTGGGTCATGCCTCCTGTCTGAGCAACAAAGGGCGTACCGTGTAAAGACCATCCCTCGTTGAGTAACTCAGTTACCTGTTGCTCGAAGCGGTCATGGCGTGGGGTATTAACAACTTTAAATTCAATCATTGATGTTCTCCTGTTCATCTAGGTTGATCTCTGGGTGAGGTACACCCTTGCGGTTCTTAGGCACGTTTACGACAGTAGTTAAAAACTTTGGACCCGATCCTGTAAAGAATGCGCGGACTTCGGGGTAGCAGATACGTTTGTACTGACAATACGAGCAGGTAGTACACAGTTTTAAGTTGCCTGACTTCCCATCCTCTTCGGGAGAATAGCATCTTGAAGGTCGGTCTTCCTGCTTTACTGACTTTTTTACATGCTCAATCCTTTCCTCAATATCACCTGAGAAATGCTCGTGCATGGGATCACTTGTGTTGTCCAAGTCATACTCAAGGACAGCCAGCTTGCCACTGTCTCTGTCCATAGCAAGCCACGCCCACTTACGTTCTCCTTCCGCATGGGCATAGGCCTTGATCTGATCGACGTAACCAAAGTCATCGTTAGCCGCCAGTGTTCTGTCCTTGAATTTCATAAGGCCATACTTGGTGGTGGACTTAACGTCCGTCACAATGCCATCAATCTTACAGTCCATGTGACCCTTGACTCCACCAACGGATACTTCCTTCTGTTCATCCGTTACCTCATGTCCGGTAAGACGCACAAGAAACAGGAGCATCTCCTCAATCATGTGACCGTACATAAACTTGATAAGAGTGTGGGGCTTGATGCGCTCCCCTCGGTAGCCGTTGTAGGCAAACCACTGGATAAGATCATTCTTACCCACCGACGAGAGGCGTAGTTTCCTACCGTCCCTACGTCCACCTGGAAGGAACTCCTTACGCATGATGTCCTTCATGGCCTCTCCGAACTTGTCTATCTCCTCCTCAACGTCCACACCATCACCAGTGTTTCTGTTGACCATGAGGGTATAGATGTCTTCGACTAGGGTATCCATGTTCTTTTCCATTATACTCTCCTATTAGTGGGTCTCTGCCCACGATTGTCCCACCTTGTACTCTCCGTCCAGTGGGCATTTAAGCGACATCCGATCTCCAGCGGCTTTGATACACTCTACGGCCAGCCAGCCCAGCTTCTCTGCTTGGTCCTCTCTGACCTCCACTTGAAACTCATCATGAATATTACCTACAAACTTGTACTCTATATTATGTATTGTAGCATACTCATCAAGTATCGTCAAGGACTTCTTCATTATTACTGCACCGGCTGACTGTAGAAGTGTATTCAAAGCGGCGTGTTCACTTCTTAGGATTAACTTCCTACCATCTAATCCTTTGAGGTATCCTCGCTTGGCTGACTTGGCAACCCGTTCTCGTAGATGTCTAAGAGGCGGTGTGTTGTCGAGAAACTTTTCCTTAAGTTTTGCTCCGTCTCTTCGAGAACCTCCAACAATAGCTCCGATTTTTGCGTCCCCTGCACCGTAGAGGAAAGCATAGATAAAAGTTTTAGCGAGGTCTCTTGTTGCAAGTCCAGCATTTTTTTGATTGGTTGTATGTACGTCTCCATTGGTAACTTCATTTGTGTACTCCTCATCATTCATGTAGTGGGCTAACATTCTCAACTCCAGGCCAGCGGCATCAATACCTACGAGCCTGTAACCTTTTGGTACTGTCCAACACTCACGGCATTCAGTACCATATGGAGAGTAAGAGGCGGGGACCTGTGCCATGTTGGGGCTGCTGTGTGTCATACGCCCCGTCACTGCACCGATAGGATTAACCCTACCGTGGACCCTACCGTCCTCCTCTACCGCTTCTATCCAGGACTGTACCTGTGCCGTTCTCTTCTGTATCAGTAGATACTCTGCGATTAGCTTGGCCTCTGGTATATCAACCCCGGATAAAACTCCTTCGTCTACGATGGCCTGTCCCTTCTCAGTAAACAACTTAGGCTTCCACCCAAAGAACTGTAGGTGACGGGCTATCTGCTGTCTTGACCCTAGATTAAATTCGGGAAAAGAAACTCTACTAAATGGACCAGCCACATCAGTATACCGATCCCCAAGAAACTTAAGGCCAACCACACTAAGGCTTCCGTCCTTGTTATATTTAGGAGTGATCTCCTTATCGAAGACCGCAAGAGGCGTGAACCTTTTATGAACTTCCCTCTCCACCTCCATACTGCGCTGCTTAAGTTTTGCCTGTATATCAAACGCTCGCTCAACATCTAACTTCCATCCTGTCTTCTCCTGTTCAGTTATAATACGTTGCACTTCATGTTCTAGTTCTATGGACTCCCCCTGAAACTCCTCCAGCTTTTCAGTTAGTTCAGTGTACAGCTTGGCGGTAACGTCCAAGTCTCTCTCGCAGTACTCAATCATCTCGTCCGACAGGGTAGACCAGTCGTCGTGATCTCCCTTCCGAAACCCTAGTCTCTCCCCCCATGCCCTGAGTGAATGTCCTCCCTCCATCTGAGGATTGTACAGTCGGGACAGAACAAGGGTATCAACTACGTTGGGCAGTGTAATTTTTAACAGGTCATTCATTACAGGACTGTCGAACCCAATAATATTATGACCAACCACAGTAGAATATCCATTGATGTACTCCTGTATTTCTGTTGCGTCACTAAACGAAGGCGTAAGGAAACTCTTCTTGATCTTCGTCTCCAGGTCCATCGTTCCTATCATCCATATCCGCTCTATCGAAGAGGTCTGGCTGTTTTGTAAAGCGGTGGTTTCTATATCTAAGATAAGCGTCCGGGTCATTGATTAAAGTCTCACCTTTTTTAAGAGCAACATGCTCAAGTCTGTGGCAGTTACAACATAGTATAGCACACTTCTCTAATTCTTCAAGAGTTGATTTTGTCATGCCATACAAACGACCATTCGCAACATTAAACTTTTTTTGGGACGGATCAATATGGTGAAAGTCAAACACCTCAATAGGGAACCGTTCCTTACATATCTGACATTTACCGCCACACTTCTCCATAATGTAGTTAAACTTATTCTCGTCCATTACTTTTCTTTTACGTTCCTTATTGCATTTGTAGTACTCGCGGTGATACTCCAAATACTCCTCTCTATCCTTAGGCATTGTCCTTCTCCCAACAATCTGTGCTACACCAGAACCGCATAGGTACTGCCTTGGCTACCGAAGGTGTCTCATGAAACGAACCACAGTACTGACACTTGAACATCCCAACGGGAACATCCTGGTCCATTGTCCCTGCGATCCCCACCCCCTCTTCTTTAGAACTCTTCATGGGCTACCTCCTGTACCTCAGGTGCCACACCCGCTACCATACGGGAGGTATCGTCCTCGTAGTACAGCCATCCAGCGTGTCCCGTGCGTCCCGTGCGGCGGCACTTCACTAGCTGCACCTTGGTACAGTTCCTTGCATAGTCGTCCTCCGACATCTTGTCCCTGCTCAGGAGTATGGTATTGAATGCGATCTGGTTGATCGAACCTGACCCCTTCATGTCGTACTCGTTGACATCGTGAGGGTCCTTGACGCTGGGCTTGCGTAGGTGTGACACGATGATGATGGCCGCATTGGTTTCCTTAGCCAGCTTCAGGCACCTATCCATAAAGGAGTCAATCATCCCGTTCTCATTGGACTGCACCGCTGCCTGTAGTGGATCAAGTATTATGACATCACAGTCCATACCCTTGATTAGATACCTCATACGAGAGAACAAGTCCTCTATGTCTGAGGCCCCAGCATGGTCGTCAAGGTGTATCCTGTCGGTCTCCTGTAGTTCCTCATAGTGAGGGCGGTACGAACTGTAGTCCCGCTCCTCCTCAGGTATCACCTTGATATTGGTGCCACCCACTACACCCACTACGTTCTCCGTGATCTCACCTATGGATGCCTCAAGGAACACCGCTCCGATCCTACGGTTGGTCTCCTTGTACATACCATAGAGTAGGTTGGTGACGAAGGTAGTTTTACCTACGGAGGTCAAGGCACCTATCACCGTGACCTCACCAGCAGCCATGCCACCGTTCATCATCTTGTTGAGGGTGCCAAAGGTGGATGGGAAGGGTATGATCTCTGCCTTGCCACGGGTGACAAAGGCGTCCCAACACACCTCGTCGGACAGCGAGACCACCCCTGCTGGCTTGTATTCCTTGGCGTCCCACCAGCACTTGACGAACTCCTGCACCCTCCCTGCCGTCAGCATATCGGCGGCGTCCTTCATGGGCAGACGTACCACCTTGGCCTTGTTGGGAGAGAACAGGGAGACCACCTCATCAGCGGCCTTCTGTCCAGCGGCATCGTTGTCAAAGCAGATCACCACCTTATCGAATGTCTCCAGCCACTCAAGGTTCTCCTTGATGTCCTTGGCTGCGGCGGCGGCTCCCCGTTTGATGCTGACCACGGGCCACTTGCCGTCGAACATCTCGGCCACGGCGAGAGCATCTAGTTCCCCCTCCGTGACCGTGATGAACTTACCACCGCCAGACCATTGGCTCATACCAAACAAGCCAGTGTTCTCCAGTGTTCCGGTGGTATAGAAATCTTTTGACGCTACGTTACGGACCTTGGTTCCCACTAGGTTGCCAGTGTCCTTGTCGTGGTAGGGGTAGTGATGCTTGTCGTCCTCAAGAGTTACCCCAAACTTCTCGACTATTCGTTGAGATATATTTCTATCCTTGATGGGTCCTGATGTACCGGACATTTCCAATCCTCTCGTTTTCTGGGACCGTCCCAGGTTTTCGATGGGAGGGGGAGTTGCACCCCCATCCCTTTCGATATGGCCGCACTTGAAGCAGTACCCATGCCCGTCATCGTAGACTGCGAGGTTATCCCCCGTCTTATCTTCTCCGTTACTACGACAAGAGGGGCAGGGTGCCTTGCTTATGAAGTTAGACTGGAGCATTAAAAGTCCTCGTCGTCTGCACCATCCATACCCTCAGCCATCTCCAGTACCTTGATCTTCTTGAAGTACGGAGCAACACCGTGCGTGGGGTGTGGTTTGCTGGGCTCCCATAGTACCCGCACCCTGGAACCATACGGGATGTACTTGGCAATGGACTCACCGTCAGCGTCTAGGACGGAGAAGCCAGGGAACTTGGTTACGAACTTACGCTGGGGCTGGTTCTTGTACTCCTTCAGCTTCACCCCTGTCTCAGCCAGCTTCGCGGCCTCGTCAGGTTCCAGAGTTAGGACGATGGAATACTTGCCCGTGTCCTGTCCATTGTAACGCTCAGTCTCAGCGAGGTTTGAGAAAGCAACTGTACCTTCGGTAATCATAGATAGTTCTCCTTCTGTCTGATTGGTTATGCTAATATACTACCATGCGTAGGCCGGGGTGTCAAGTCCACAGGTTTACCGTCCTTCCCGTAGGCTTGGTCGTACTCTGGAGAGGACGCTATCTGTTCAAAGGGTAACACCTCTCGCTTGTATGTGTCGCCATACTCCCAACGACCATAGGTCATGGGTGACTTAGCGGCAGTGAACCAACGTGCATACATGTTTTTCTCCTCATTCTTTGGTAGTTGATAAGTCTTGAGAACACGTATCTCGAAATCCTTAAACCTAAATATGGCGTAGGGATTATCTACGTCCCTCGTCTTTCCCATTGGATTCTTAGTCATTAGTCAGTACCTCCTATCTTCAGTTGATGATCCGTTAATTCTTCGAGCCTCTCGAATACACTCTTTCGGAGTCTCACGTTTATCTTGTTCCCTTCGGAACCCCCAGGCCAGTACTCAAGATAGACCCACTTCCTCCCTCTCTTCTTGACGTTGACTATCCTATAGCCTGAGCCTATCCGGGGTGCTTCATCAGCAAACCATATAGCTTTACGAGTCATAGTCTAAATACTCCTTGATCTCCTTGTCTGCATCAGTCGCAGACAGGGTACGCTTACGGGACCTGAAGGTCTTGGGGTGGTAGTACTTGTCCATCACAACCTTCTCTGGATTCCTCCGTTTCTTCGGAGCAGACCGTCTCTTGTTCTTGGTAGACATAACCTTCCTTCCTTTTAACCTACAGTAGTAGGTAAATCATCAGGGACTACACTGATATGCCATGCATACTCCCCTTCATCGCTCACATAGTCCTCTATGAATT
>Ga0209645_1000908_pt1 | contig 15164 bp, 5 predicted proteins | sample ETNvirenome_6_30_FD_184070 | JGI IMG/M metagenome (GOLD analysis project Ga0209645, IMG submission 184070) | Marine viral communities from the Pacific Ocean - ETNP_6_30 (SPAdes) (version 2) | ecosystem: Environmental > Aquatic > Marine > Oceanic | place: Pacific Ocean | collected 2013-06-19
ATTACCAGAAAATGTAGAGAGGTTAGTTGAGTTTATGAAAGAAACTGGTGGAGATATAAACGATTATGTAAAACTTAATAAAGATTACAGTAAATTAAATGATAATGATGTTTTATATGAATACTATAAACAAACAAAACCTCATTTAACAACTGAAGAAATAAACTTTTTAATGGAAGATTCTTTTTCTTACGATGAAGAAGTAGACGAAGAACGTGATATTAAAAGAAAAAAGCTAGCGCTAAAAGAGCAAGTTGCCAGCGCTAAAGCCCACTTAGACGGGCAAAAGTCTAAATACTATAGAAATATTAAAGCTGGTTCAAAGTTAACTAAAGAACAACAAAAAGCTGTTAATTTTTTCAATAGATATAACAAGGAGTCAGAAGCGACTAACAAAATAGCAAAACAAAATTCTGAAATTTTTACACAAAAAACTAATCAAGTTTTTAACGACAAGTTCAAAGGTTTTGAATACAACGTCGGTGATAAAAAATACAGGTTTAATGTGAACAATGTTGACGAAGTAAAAACTACGCAAAGCGATTTAAACAATTTTACTAAAAAGTTTTTAGATAAAAAAATGGCTTTAAAAGACGCTGCGGGTTATCACAAATCTTTGTATACAGCAATGAACGCTGATGCTGTTGCAAAACATTTTTACGAACAAGGTAAAGCAGACGCTATAAAAGAAAGCATTGCTAAATCTAAAAACGTAGATATGAACCCAAGACAAAGCCACGGTGTTGTTGAATCAGGTGGTATAAAAGTAAGGGTGTTAGGTAATGATTCTTCTGATTTTAAGTTTAAAATTAAAAATAATAAATAACAATTTAAAACAAAAAAATTATGGCAATTTCAAATCCGGGTCCTGGGCATTCAGGAACCGCTGGTAGTTTGAATAGTGTACCTGCTTCAAAAAAGCAAACACTAGCTTCAAACTATATCGACTTTACCGCAGACGGAAACGACTGGGGTCAACAATATGTGCCGGACCTTATTGAGCAAGAAGCTGAGGTATTCGGTAATAGAACAATTTCTGGTTTCCTTTCACAAGTAGGTGCTGAGGAGTCAATGAGTTCTGATCAAGTTATTTGGTCTGAGCAAGGTAGATTACACCTATCTTATATAGGTAAGTATGACACTAACGAGTGTACATTTACGTTTGGTACTGATATAGATGGTAATTCTATAGCTTCAGGAGAGCACGGTGTACGTATTAATGATATGGTAATTGTAGCTACAGCTGAAGGTACTATTAAATGTTTAGTTACAGCTACTTCTGCTACTGTAGCAACTTGTGAGCCTTACGAGGTTGCAACTGTTGATGCTGCTACTGCTTTCTCTGATACTGGAGTTCCAGCTGCTAACAATGCTACATTATTAGTTATTGGATCTGAGTTTATAAAAGGTACTCAAGGTCAAGGAGGTACTTCATCTGCTACTACAGGTTACGGTACTGTTAAACCAACTCACCAATCATTTACTAACAAACCAATCATAATGAAAGATTACTATGAGATCTCAGGATCTGATGCTTCTCAAATTGGTTGGGTTGAAATTACAGGTGAAGCTGGTCAATCAGGTTACTTATGGTACTTAAAAGCTGAAGGTGAAACAAGATCTCGTTTTGCTGATTACTTAGAGATGACTATGTTAGAAGCTGTTAAAGGTGTTACTGGTAACTCTAATATTGATGGTCACGCTGCTACTGGTACTTCTCAATTTCCAGCAGCTGACGCGCCATTTGGTACTGAAGGTTTATTCGCTGCTATTGAAACTCGTGGTAATATTACTACTGGTGTAACTGGTGTTAACCCTGCTACTGATTTAGCTGAGTTTGACGCTATCTTAGCTGAGTTTGACTCTCAAGGTGCTATTGAGGAAAACATGGTATTCGTAAACAGAGCTACTGCTCTAGCTATCGATGACATGTTAGCTTCTATGAATTCTTACGGAGCTGGCGGTACATCTTACGGTGTATTTGATAACTCTGAAGATATGGCATTAAACTTAGGATTCTCTGGATTCCGTCGTGGATCTTATGACTTCTATAAGTCTGACTGGAAATACTTAAACGATGGTGGTACTCGTGGAGCTATTAACGCTCGCGCGACTACTGACGCTGTTCGTGGTGTGTTTGCTCCAGCTGGTGTATCTTCTGTATATGATGAGGCTTTAGGTAAAAACCTTAAGCGTCCATTCTTACACGTACGTTACCGCGCTTCACAAACAGATAACCGTTACATGAAAACATGGATTACTGGTTCTGTTGGTGCAGAGACTTCTGAATTAGATGCAATGCGAGTAAACTACTTGACTGAAAGATGTCTAGTTACTCAAGGTGCTAACAACTTTATGTTGTTGAACTAATCATATTTAAGGTCGAGGACTTCGGTCCTCGATCTTTTATTTTTTTTAATTATATTATATCATGGCAAAGAAAAAAGAAACAAAAGTTGAAGTAGCACAACCAGAAGTAAAAGCTACAAATGAAATGGCTGAAGTTAAAGTAGAAACAAAGCCAGAACCTAAAAAGAAAGCTCACGTAGAAGATGGTTGGGAGATTAGAGATAGAACTTATTTCTTAAAAGGTTTTAGAAAACCTTTATCTCAAATTATAAAAGGATCAGATATTTATTATTTTGATCAAGAAAAAGGCTACGAGAGAGAATTAAAGCATACCAAGAATCAAACCACTTGCTTTGTGGATGAGATGAAAGGAGATCAAAGACTAGAGCATATCGTATTTAGAAACGGTATGTTAATGGTTCCTAAAAACAAAACTGTTTTACAGAAGCTTCTATCATTATATCACCCTCACAGAGATAAAGTATACTACGAGTGGAAGCCTCAAGTAGCTGCGCAAAAAGAAGTGTTTGATATTGAGGTGGAAATCGAAGCGTTAAATGCTGCTATGGCTCTAGATATAGATACAGCTGAAGCAGTGATGAGAGTAGAGATTGGTTCTAAAGTATCTAAAATGAGTTCTAAGGAACTTAAAAGAGATTTATTAGTTTACGCTAAGAAGAACCCTAGACTATTCTTAGAATTAGCTAACGATGAGAACGTAATGCTTAGAAACTTCGGTATCCGAGCTACGGAAATGGGGATATTGAAATTATCTTCTGATCAAAGAAATTTCCTTTGGGGAAGTAATGATAGAAAGTTAATGACAGTTCCATTTGATGAACACCCTTATTCAGCTTTAGCCGCTTGGTTTAAAACTGACGAAGGTATGGAGGTATACTCCAATATTGAAAAACGATTAAATTCGTAACAACCCTATAGTAGAGCAGCCACTCTTCGGGGTGGTTGCTAAACTATAAAAAAAATATAAAATGGTAAATATAGATACTGTATATCAAACTGTTTTAGCATTAGCTAATAAAGAACAAAGAGGTTATATAACGCCGCAAGAGTTTAACTTATTTGCCAATCTTGCTCAGATGGAAATATTTGAGCAATATTTTTATGACTTAAATCAATTTAAAAGAGGTCCTAGTCAAAAAGACAGAAAGTCTGATACAGCAATACTAATAGAGGATAAGATTAAGCTGTTTCAAAAAGTGCTCCCAGGAACTTCGTTTACCACGCCTCCTTACAACTTTCCAGCTGATTTCTATAGATTTGTGTCTATCACCTCTGATGATGGCTACGAGATGGAAGTGATGTCAAAAGAGGATTTTTCAAGAGCAAAATCACTACCACTGTTAATGCCTACGATTAGTAGACCAATTTGTTATCTTAAAAAAGATTCTATTGAGATCGCTCCTTCAGAAGCTTTTTCTACATATAACTTCTCTTTAAACTATATAGCTAAGCCAAAAAAACCTAACTGGACGTATGTGGTTATTAATGGAACTGCGTTGTGGAATCCATCTGCTGTTGATATTAACGGAGAGCCACTTCCTGTACATTTTGAGCTTCACGCTTCAGAACAAAAAACTTTAGTGTTAAAAATATTGCAATTAGCTGGAGTTTCAATCAAAGATTACAACGTAGCTCAATTAGCCGCGCAAAAAGAATCATCAGAAATACAACAAGAAAAATCATAAATAAATGGCGTATTTAAGTAGTTATCAAAATAATCAAAAAGAGTATTACGACGGGAGTGATCTTGGTAATTATCAATTCTGCTCGTTAGACGATATTATAAATCAATTTATGTTTGTTTATGTTGGAGATGAAAAGCTTATAAATAATGTTAGTAGAACAGATGTAACCTTTTTCGCTCAAAGAGCGTTATCTGAGTTATCTTTCGATACTTTTAAATCTGTAAAATCTCAACAAATACAATTACCACCAAGTTTGACAATGATGCTACCACATGATTACGTTAACTACACTCATGTTAGTAGAGTTGATAGTAGTGGTATAAAACATCCTATATATTTAACAAATAGTACCTCAAATCCATTTCAAATTAGACAGCACGATGATGGTACTTACGACTTTCCAGAACAACATCAATTATTACAAAATGAAGCGTTCGATTTATATGACGGAATTCTTCACAACCCATGGTCGCAATCAAGTAATACAGTAACATCTACTGCTTCTTGGGTTGGAGCCGCTGGAACAAAGTTCGCTGCTTATAATACAAGCGCTTATAGTGACGGTGTTAAAGTAGAAGGAGGAATATTAACTTTTCGTCATGGCCCTCAAGTAGCAGCGGGTATAGCGCATGGAACGGCTTGTGCTGTGTGGCAACAGATTGACGTTTCAGACATTGATTATGTGGACGTTTCTGCTTTTGCCGAAACAACAGCTGCTTTAGCTGGTGATACAGCTGCTACGTCAGGCGTAACAAATGCAGCTGGTAATCAAGTTTCTTCACTACCTTATTGGACGGTTGCTTCAGGAACTGGATCTGGTAATGTTGGTGGTGGTAATGCGACTCCTTATACTGGAAACTTCTTCGCCGCAGATAGTGGAACAAGTAATGCTGGAAATGCTTTTGGTAATACTATTCCAAACGCTGGTGTTGCTGTTGCTGCTAATATTCCAGCTACAACTATTAGAGTTGGATTAAGCACTAACCCTGGTGATAATAAGAAAAATTTACCTCCTTATCACTTACCGGGAAATAACGGCGGTACGGGAATATTTAATATAGGTTATTTAGAATGGACATCTGGAGAAGCTGGTGTAAAAGAATCTACTCAGATGGATGTTCGTCAATATGACAGCGTTTATCTATTAGTTACTTCTTCAGCACCTTGGGATAATGCTAACTGGGGTAACTCTCCAGAGGAGCTATTCGTAAAATCGTTTGTAGATAATATTTCCGTTATGAATAGTTACTCAGCAACAAGTCTTCAAGAAAGATCTACTAAAGCTGGAGTTTCTTCAACATGGGAGAACTATAAAGCTTCTACGCCGTCAGAAAGCAATAATGACAACTACGAAGACGACACCTATTGGCCTGTTCAAGGTGAGAGATATGGTTTAGAACCATCTCACGCTCACATAAATGGTAGTTTTTACATAGATGATTTAAGAGGAAAGATTCATTTTAGCTCTAATCTTTCTGGAAAAGATGTGATCTTAGATTATATCAGCGATAGTCTTGGTACTGCAGATGAAATGAAAGTTCATAAATTTGCTGAAGAAGCAATGTATAAGTGGATTCTTCATGGGGTTTTAGCGTCCAGAATAAACAGCCCAGAACATATTATCCGTAGGATAAAGAAAGAAAAATTTGCAGCGACCAGAAATGCTAAGTTGAGATTATCAAGTCTTAAGACTAATGAAATAACACAAGCTCTTAGAGATAGATCTAAGTGGATAAAACACTAGTATATGCCAGAAATTAAAAACAACTTCTTTCAAGGTAAGATGAATAAAGACCTTGATGAGAGATTAGTTCCAAATGGACAGTATAGACATGCATTAAATATTGAGGTATCTACTTCTGAAGGATCAGATGTTGGTACTATTCAAAATTTAAAAGGTAACGAAGCTATTGGTAGTGGTATCCCAGCGGATCAAAACTTTAAATGCGTTGGTTCTATAGCTGACGAAAAATCTAATACTGTATATTGGTTTTTATCAGGTGATAGCAAAGATGCTATCGTCGGATACGACACATATAGAGAAGAACAATTCAATGTTGTTGTTGATTTAAAGAAAGGTACTGGAGATGCTGTTTTAAAATTCAACAAAGGCCAAATAACTGGTATAAACGTAATAGATAACACACTGTGTTGGACTGATGGTGAAAATGAACCAAAGCTAATAAATGTACATAGATGCAAAACTGGTAGTGAAACGTTTAATGACCACACTAAACTTATAATTAACGGTGTTGATTATGGTGATTTAGAAGAAGAGCATATAACCACTGTTAAGAAAAAACCAAGTAGAGCACCTCACATAAAAATAAATAGCGCAGCTGATGATAAAACCTCTGGATTATTTGAGAAAGTATTTCCAAGGTTTGCTATAAGATATAAATATATTGACAACCAATACTCCGCTATAGGTCCTTTTACCAATGTTGTTTTTAATCCAGCTTATACTGGTGATTACGACGTTACGAACGCTTTCGAGTTTAAAGAAGGTCACAACAAAGCAATGTCAAACTCTATAAAGTCTATTGAGCTAACAGACTTTATTCCATCTGATATTCCAAAAGATGTTGTTGAGGTTGATATTCTATATAAGCAAGAAAATTCAACTGTAGTATACTCTGTTCATACCGTGAAAAACACTGATCCTTTATGGGATGAAAAAGGAAGTATTGGTGATGCGAGTACGTACGATCCTAATTGGTCAACTAGAGCAAAAGGTAGGTTTTTAATAACAACAGAAAACATATATGCTGCAATTCCAGAAAATCAATTGCTTAGACCTTGGGACAATGTTCCTAGAAAAGCTTTAGCGCAAGATGTGACTGGTAACAGAATCGTTTACGGAAACTATGTACAAGGATACGATCTAAAAGATTCTAACCAAAACGATATAGCAATATCATTATCAGCTTATTTAGAAGATAGAGATACTTTAAAACTTTTTTCAGATGGTGGTAAAGAGTCTATAAAATCTCAACGAGATTATCAAATTGGCATTGTATATGGAGACAAATATGGTAGAGAAACGCCTGTTTTTACGTCTCAAGGCGGTTCTGTTAAGGTTCCATGGGAAAGCCCAATTCAAGGAAAACTTGCTAGTAGCTCATCTATTATCTCAGCTATCGCAAGTAACAACCATCCAACTTGGGCAGAATATTTTAAGTTTTACGTAAAAGAAACATCAGGGGAGTATTACAATCTTGTTATGGACAAGGTTTACAAACCTCAAGCGTCAACGGAATCTACGAACAAAGACGATCATATTTGGTTAGGGTTTTCTTCCTCTGATAGAAACAAAGTTGCGGAAGACGACTATATAATATTAAAGAAAATTGTTGATAGCTCTTCCTCACAAGTAGATTCTGAAAATAGATATAAAATACTAGATATAAAAAATGAAGCGCCAGATGCTATCGCTTACGGGTTTTCAAATCTAGGCACTGTCAATAATGGTGGTACACAGCCTTTAACTGGTAATGGAGTACCTGCGGACGCTATATTCGCTGATCCAGAATTAAGGATTGATAAAGAAGTTGATACATTGGAAATAAACCTAGAAAATTGGCGAGATGCTGGTGGGTTTAATTTTGTAGATGCAAGCGGTCCTACTTCTAGCGTTATGTACACCACGGGTTATAAAGGTGATGTGTACGTGTCTTGGTATTTTGATCAAGCCCCAACATCAACAAAATATTCTAAAAGATATAAGGTAGATAGAATAGATGTTACTGGTCAAAATAAAAGAAAACTAAAGTTAGCTGAAACAATATCTACTGAAGATGCTTTGATGGCTTACTATACTGCTGATCCTGATATAATGTGGTCTCCTATTACCTTTGTCATAGAAAGAAAAGATAAATTAGATGGTATAGATTTTTCTGGAAAATTCTTTGTAAAAATAGCCGCTGACAAAATCATTAAGTCAAACCTAATGGAAGAGTCTATTAGTGGGAATGCTGATGCTATAAAAGCTAGTTATCCAATGTTTTATTATTTAGACGAGATTAACACTAGTAATTTCAATCAAACAGCTGGTACTGGAATGTTAAACGCCATCCCAGCGTCAGGAGCACCTAATAATACTGTAGCGGGTTTAACCGGTAGCAACTACACAAATACTCAAGCGGAGTGGAATAGTATAAACAGTGAAGCAGCTAATAATATAGGAGCGTCGGGAACTCCGTTTGTTGATCCAGAGAAAAAGATGTTTATTGACAGCATGGGTCTTAAAGCTGTTCAAACTGGTAACACTAATTATGCTAAAGCAGCTGGTCCAGGGCTTTTAGAAAACTATTACACCTTTCAAGATTACACTTGGGGACCTACTCTACAAGCTGATATAGATAACGATGGAGATGAGTATGGTTGGGTACCAGTTAATATCGACGAAGACTATGGCGTAGACGTGAACAACCATCTGGTAACTAAAGCCAACTTCGATCAACCATCTAATCAACCTCCACACTTTGATGAAACTAGAATCACTAATGGTATGCCAGGTATTGTTGAGATTGATGATACATTTGGATTGTACGGGGCTAGGGGTTTTGTTGAAAAGCTAGGTGATAACAAATCAGATTCTACATATGGAGGTTTAGTTGACGTACCTGGTGAAAAATATTATTTACACCTATCCTTCTTGGCGCCAGGCGTTGATTTGCATGATGGATCATGGACAGACGCCACTGGTTTAAATAGTACTGACTTAGTAGGTTATAACTCTATAGCTAGAGATTTACAAGGTGTATGGGGTGGTGGTGTATTCACTGATAACGCTGGTCAAAATAAAGTAGAATTTGAAGGGAATTATAACGAGCTGGGAGAAGCTTTATCAGAAGCTCCAAAACCTAGTGTTGGTAGAGGTTATAGTGAAGAGCATAGGGTTAATCACGAAAGGCAGTGGGACCCAACGTATCCTTATGATCCTGGTAATAAGATAAAAGACTTTATTGATAATTTAAAACCTGGTAGTCAGTTTAAGTTTAAAGATGATAGTTCTAATGTTAAGTATACTATTAAATCTGTTAAAGCGAAAAAACTATATAACCACACGTCTTGGAGAAGTAATTTCCAATGGAATGGAACACAGCTCGTACAAGATCAAACATCTATAGAGTACTATGCTGTACGATGGGCACAGGAGTTTAGCCAAAATGGTCAGACACACGCGGACACTCAAGCGGTTGCTACTACTTTAAAATCTCAAATCGTAAATTTTGGTAAAGCAAATAATAGAAGAATTTGCTATATTATAGAGTTAGATAAAAATCCTTTAATTCAAGATTACAATCCTGTGGGAGGTGGTAACGGTATGCCTGATAGAAATTCTGCGTATTATATGGAGTTTATTAACGATAATCCACAACCACTCAGCAGCGATGTTTCTAAGAACTCAGCTATATTTGAAACAGAGCCTAAGAAATCATCTGAACTAAATATATTCCACGAGGCTGGTCAGAGTATACCTTTAGAAATCAACGAGAAAACTAGAGAGATATTTGCGCCTAGCGGAAGTAGAGTTGAGATAATGCTTCCTTCTGCTAGAAATGGAGAAAAAATAGTAACTAGAGATATATATGTTAGAGGTTGGGAGACCGATAGCAACGCTAATGGTGACATTGGTTCTGGTGGGACCGTATACACATATCCAACGATAACCAACGGTATGAAGGTGAATTTAGGCGCTATGGATGAAAACGGTGTTGCTCAAGCGGAGGTAAACTTTAACAGAAAGGACGCCGCTGGATTGCTTGTTGACTATTCTGGTGCTATTATAAGATTCTATAGAGAAGACGGTAGTTATACTAGCGCTAGAATTATACAACCAATACTTAATAGTGATTACTATTGGAACACGCACGGGGTAAATACAGGATTTTATATAAACCCAACGGTTGATACTACTGCTGCGTTTGGAATAGACTGGCATAATTGCTTTTCTTTTGGAGATGGTATTGAGTCTAATAGAATAAGGGATGATTTCAACGCTATGACTATAACTAATGGTCCTAGGGTTTCTACAACATTAGACACAACATATCAAGAGGAAGAAAGAAAGAATGGATTGATATATTCTGGATTATTTAACTCTAATTCTGGTGTTAATAATCTAAATCAATTTATACAAGCAGAAAAGATAACAAAAGATATTAATCCTACATACGGTAGTATACAGAAGCTATACTCTAGAAAAACAGATCTAGTGGCGTTTTGTGAAGATAGAGTTGTTAAAATATTAGCAAATAAGGACGCATTATTTAACGCTGATGGTAACGCTCAGTTAGTGTCTACGAGCAATGTTTTAGGTCAAACAATGCCTTTCTCTGGGGATTTTGGTATATCAACAAATCCAGAGTCTTTTGCAGAAGAATCTTTTAGAGCGTACTTTACAGATGCTAGTAGAGGTGCTGTTTTAAGATTATCTATGGACGGATTAACACCTATTTCAGATTCAGGTATGCATGATTTCTTTAGAGATAATTTAATACCTGATGGAGAATTTATTGGTTCATACGATGCTTATAAAAAGGAATACAACTTAACACTGAAAAGTAGAGAAGATTTTGAAGAGCTAATATTAAACAACTACATCGAAGATGGTGAGCCGTTAATATCAATAATACAAGGGCAAAATATTATAGACAGCTCTTACTCTAGTTATTCTTATGATACCGACACAAGTAATCAAGAGCTACAGACTAGATCTAATCAAATTGCAAATCCAAAGTTTTCTCACGATGTTGAGATTATACATCATCCTGAAATTCCAGCTGGACATTTTCAAGCATACTACGCTGGTACAAACGATACGCCAGCTGAAGATGTTGAATACGAGAATGTAGGTTTGTTTATAACTAGAGGTAATACGCTTGATGATAATGACTGGAATCATGGCCAAAACCCCTTTCTATGGAACCCTGGCTATGGTGTTGGTCAATTCTATGGATCTGCTTATGACTTCCACCGCGGTTCTGCTTGGGCAAACTACGACTTTAATGGAGACGTAGTTATGGCCAACGCTGATATTAGCGGATGGCCTTTTTTAGAACAGCGATTTTTTGGTCATGCCGCTCCTTCCTGTATTGATATTACACAACCTGTTCAAAACGCGAATACGCCTCAACTCGCTAATTATCTTGGTTCTGTGGCGAATGGTCTTGGTATTAGCATATACGATATTGTAGACGTACAATATACTTGGAATGGTTCTGGCGGAGTTACTGTTAACGCTCCCGCGGCAATATCTGGTGGGGTGTGTTGGTTCAACTCGCATAACTTCGACCCTATAGTTTATATGGGGGAGGGTGGTTTTAATACAACTGAGCAAGTTGCAGGATCTAAACCTGGTGTAGTTTTTGCCTTTGTTGACCTGGAGGATACAGCTAAAATAAGATTGAAAGGATTTACTATGGGAGGCAGTGGTATCGCTACGACTTCAGTGTCAGATATTCTAGATTCTGACGTGGAAGCAGCGTATCCTAACGCTTGTAACACAACGTTTTTCCACGGTGAAGAGGTTGAGATTCATTTTAGCGCATACTTTGACAATGACCCAGATTTACCAGATGGCTCTACGTATTCTTTTGGTTATCACTGGCAGTCTTTTATGGTAAAACTGTATGACGGAGCAACAGAATTAACCGCTAGCCAAGTAGAGGGTACAAACAGCGCGTCACCAAATGCTAACAGTCCTGGTTATGATCAATCTGCCCATGGATACACCCAATGGGCTAGACAGTATTTCCCACATATAGGTGGTCACCCACCAGGACAAAACCAAGAGTACAAATGTAAGTTTAGATTTGTTGATCCAAATAATGATGGTACTGTACAAACTGTAGCTGTTCAAGATCTTAGAGTTGAAATCATATTACGGGGATGGACTGATGAGGGCGATCGCTGGAACCCTGACGGCAGCATGTACGAGCAGTACTCAAAAGGATATGATTTTTCTGGAACAAATATGCATGCTGATTATTATGATAAAAACCACGTGATGGGACATTGGTATGCCTCGGCTATCGGTGGCGACGATAGAGATTATTTTGAAGTAATAGATCCAGCCGCTTCTAACTATAATCCAGCAACCCACTCTCCTGAACCAGACGCTGGTCAGTTTGGTGGTTACTCGTATGACTACGACTACTCTTTAACTCATTTTGGTAAAATTAACCTTAGAGCACCACAAGAAGTTGTTGTTAGAGATATTGGTATTAAGAAAATCAGGAGAGTTTCAGATTTATACGTACCTTTACAACCAGGCGATAGCGGTTATCCAGCTATTCCAGCTTCAACTGTTCCAGCTTGGGCGGAGGTTAAATACCACACTGTACCTGATTGGGAGTGTACTACCAATAATTATCAAACGCATACCTTAGATGAAAACGGTAATCCTGGTTTTGATTGGTGGTATGGCGCTAGACAGATATATGGTGATGAAAACCCAGAAGCTGATGCTCCTACGGTTAGTGAGACTGGAGACGCGTCAGCTCCAGGTGGAGCTCAAACCTACACGTGGATAAACGGCGCTATCGCTAACAATGGCGTAACAACAGTTAATAATTCTAACGCTGGAACTTTTTTACACGAAGACGGAGCTGTAAAAGTTTCTGGATGGAAGATAGGTTCAACCGCTGGTAGTATGGTCGCGAGTACTAGGACTTTAAAAAATACTTTAGCTGAGAGCAAAAGCAATAACGATTGGTACGCTCTTGACATTAGTTATCACCAAGATACTTTTTCATTCACCGACCACGACGCTATATTTGTAAGTGGTGCTATTGATCCATACGCAATAATAAATACTAATGACCCTAGTTACGCTAACATTCAATGGGGAGCATTACACAGTACTGTAGATAACGCGCATAATGAAACACATTTATCTGGACACCCTTATTATCCTGAATTTACTATGGGTCGTATAGATGGATCTAATTACCTGGGTGTTGCTAAATCTCTTACATTAGCCGCTGCTAGAGATGAGTTAACCAATCAGGTTATTAAAAGGTGTGTTTGGAAAGCAACTCCAGAAACAAGAGACATGGGTGGTAGTCAGTATGGTGGGTCTTACGGTCACGCAACAAATTTAGCTAACGGTAACTTTCCTCATGCAGAATCATCTTTAGATCCATCTCAACACACTGGAGTTGCTGGTGCGGATTTTGGTCCAGACTACATAAATATTGGTATTTGGGGTTCTACACATATAATTAAAGAAGTTAAACTTAGAGATATTACAAACACAACACCTGTGGCAGAGCCGCCAGCATGGAACCTTGCAAACTCTAACTTATCTCCAGTTGATGTTAATGGTGGTTTGCTACCAACCTCTCAAACACCTCACATACTTAGAGGTATTAACGCTTTGGGTGAAAGCTCAAGTGGGTTTAATGATGGTGATAGTATTGATGGTGACGGTAATGGGAACGATATAACGTTAAGATATTCTAAACCAACACTTTATTATAACAATGGTAAGTTGTGTTTTGATATGAACGGTAGAGATGATAGTGCTGTTGGAGGGTGGTTAACTGATTATCAAAGTAGATATTTCAACACTAATGTTAACTGGGGGTTACAACCAGCTGCTTTGGATTCTTATAAGTTAGAGTTTACTATTAGCAAAAATCCAGACACAAACACTATAGCTGGAACGTTAGGAATGATAAGTGTTAGAAATGATATAGACCCTAGCACAGGTGAGTTTAACGGTGTTATCGTTAGAGATATTGTTGACGAAGGCGATTACGTTATAAGGTTTAATTTTGATGATACTTTTACACCATACGTAGAGCAGGAGCCAGGTACAAACCCTATTGTAGTTACAACAGACTGGAATAACAACGGTATAAATCCCACCTACCCTAACAATGCTGGATATATAACCGTAAGTGATAGCGATTACTCTTGGAACACAACTGGATCAAACTTCACCGGTGCCGTAAGCGCTTTATCTGTAAAAGATGAAACTGAATACTTTACTGGTGGTGGTGTTGATTTTTGGACTTTGGAAGGATTTAATCCTCAACTAAACAACTATATATATTGGGATAATATAAATGAGAATATTGTTTTCGACAACGCTCCTAGTAATCCTAGAGTTGAAATAAGACAAGCTATAGATATAGACTATAACGCGCAAGGATTTAAGTATAGAGTTAAGTTTGACTACGATCTTTCTCAAGGAAGCTTAAGATTTTACTACTATAGTTCAAACTCAAACAACGAAGGCTTTAGAAGCGACAATCCTAACTTCTATCAAATAAGTGGTTCTGGACAATTCAACCAATTATTAACTATAGATCAAGCGTTTGACCCAGGATCTAACGACAACTTGTTAGATACATTTGTTCTTTACACCGACGACGGACCTGTTAGTGGAACTGTTGACAACTTCTCAATACAAAGAGAAATAGAAGGCTTTGACACAACCACTATTAGTTATAGTGAGGCAACTAAAGGATGGGTTAGTTTTAAATCTTTTATTCCAGAGAACGCTAATAGTTGCGCTAATGACTATTACTCGTTTCAAGATGGCCAATTGTATAAACATTATATTGAAAATCAAGATAGAAATACTTTTTACGATAATTTTATGGCATCAAGTGTTACTGTAATATTAAATGATTCGCCTGGTAGTATTAAAAACTTTCAAACTTTAAATTACGAAGGTTCTCAAGGCCACATGAAAACACTTAAGAGTTATGATACTTTTGATAAAACTTCTTTTGATGGTACTTTTGGCGCTAACGGTGAACCTAATTATACTCTTACTAACGCGACTGTAGCAGCTAAAGACACGTCTGGATATAATTTGCAAAACTTAACAGCTCAAACTGGTTGGTATGTTTCAAATATACAAACAGACAAAGAAGAAGGTAGCATAAGAGAATTTATAGAAAAAGAAGGTAAGTGGTTTAATTATATAAAAGGTAGAGAATGGCTATAGATAAATTTGGAAAAGGAGGTTTTGACAGTGCAGATAGTTCTTTTCAAGGATTAGGTAGTTTACAAAGTTCAACTCAATTTTCTGTTCTTGGCTGTACAGATAGTAGTACTTTTGTTGCTAACTCTAGTACCCACGCGACG
>Ga0209645_1000909_pt1 | contig 15143 bp, 7 predicted proteins | sample ETNvirenome_6_30_FD_184070 | JGI IMG/M metagenome (GOLD analysis project Ga0209645, IMG submission 184070) | Marine viral communities from the Pacific Ocean - ETNP_6_30 (SPAdes) (version 2) | ecosystem: Environmental > Aquatic > Marine > Oceanic | place: Pacific Ocean | collected 2013-06-19
ATTGGTACGGGGGGCTGAACAAAGCTCGACGGGACGCCATGGTTGATATGTGTTTCAATCTAGGTATTACACGATTGCGTGGGTTTGTTAACGCTCTGGAAGCTATGTCCCGTGAGCAGTTTGACATTGCCGCTGATGAGTTTATGGACAGCCGTTGGGCCAAACAAGTAGGTCGAAGAGCCGAAGAAGTTACTGAAATGATAAGGACCGGGGAGTATCGCTAATGCCTTTGCAGAAGTTTATCTTCAATCCGGGTATCAACAAAGAAGGCACCAACTATACCGCAGAGGGTGGGTGGTTCGACGGAAATCTAATGCGGTTTCGCAAGGGGTTGCCAGAAAAAATAGGCGGTTGGGTTAAATACATAGCGTCCTCTTTCAATGGCACTGGCCGAAAGTTGCTGGGTTGGACTTCTTTGAGTGGTACAAAGCTACTGGGTCTTGGGACAAGAACTAAGCTTTATATACAGTCGGGTTCTAGCTATAGCGATATTACACCAATACGGTCTACCACGGCTGCCGGAGATGTGACTTTTGGGGCCACAAACGGCTCTAGCTCTATCAATGTAACGGATGCGGCACATGGTGCTGCCAAAGGGGATTTTGTTACTTTTAGTGGGGCATCTTCTTTAGGCGGTAATGTAACGGCTGCGGTTCTTAATCAAGAGTACGAGATTGACTCAATCACTAGCACTTCCGTATATGTCATTACAGCAAAGGACACATCTGGAGAAACAGTCACTGCGAACAGCAGCGATACTGGGAACGGCGGCAGTTCCGTTGTAGGGACTTACCAAATAAATGTTGGCCTTGATGTCTTTGTTTCTGGTACAGGTTGGGGTTCGGGTGCGTGGAGTATTGGCACTTGGGGTTCTTCCAGCGCATTGAGTTCCTTGAACCAGCTTCGGCTGTGGTCTATGGATAGCTTTGGTGAGGATTTAATTGCTAACGTGCGGGGCGGTGGGATTTATTATTGGGATACCAGCGCAAAAACCTTGGGCACAGATCGTGCTGTAAACATTTCAGAGTTGTCGGGTGCCAACTTTACCCCAACGGTTGCCCTTCAAGTTTTAGTATCGGACATTGACCGGCATGTCATTGCTCTCGGCGCTGATCCGATAAACGACAGCGCAACAGCAAGAACAGGTTCTTCTGACCCACTTCTGGTTGCGTTTTCTGATCAAGAGAACCCAGCCGAATGGTTTCCTACATCAACTAACACGGCGGGTTCTTTGCGTTGCTCAGTTGGGTCTCAAATAATCGGCGGTTTACGAGCGCGACAGGAAACTCTGATATGGACGGATGTTGCGTTATACAGTCTTCAATTTTTAGGTCCTCCTCTGACTTTCGGTCTAAATTTAATTAACGAGGGTGTTAGCTTGATCGGGCCTAATGCACCGGTAAACACGCCCTCTGGTGTTTTCTGGATGGATAAAAAAGGGTTTTATGCTTATCAAGGTGCGGTGCAGCCGGTTCCTTGCTCGGTACATGCCTATGTTTTTGACGACTTGAACGAAAGTCAGTCGTTTCAAGTGTTTGGGTTTTTAAACAAACAGTTTGATGAGGTTGGTTGGTTTTATTGCTCCGCTGACTCTACGTCTATAGACAAATATGTCACCTACAACTACGTTGAGCAGACGTGGGCCATCGGGAACTTATCTCGAACTGCGTGGCTTGATGAGGGACTTGAGAGCTTTCCTCGCGCTGCTGGTTACGCCGATGGGAACAATTACCTTTATTCACACGAAACGGGTTTCGATGCGGATGGCGTTCCCATGGATAACGTGTTTGTCGAAAGCGGTGACTTTGATTTGGGTGAAGGGGAAGAGTTCCAGTTCATCCGTAGATGTATCCCTGATGTCAAGTTCACCGGGAATTCCGGCACTACTCAGTCGATTAACTTTGTTTTAAAAGCTAGGAATTATCCGGGGGAGAGTTTGACTACTGACCTAACTTCCTCGTTTACCCCGACTACGACAAAAATTAATACGAGAGCAAGAGGCCGTCAGGCGGTTGTTAGGTTTGAGTCGGATGACAACGCTTCCATGGGGGATCGTTTAGGGGTGGGTTTTAGAGTGGGCGGCACTCGATTAGATTTACAACCTAATGGCCGAAGATGAGCAAGCTTCTACAGGGTAGACTGCCTTTTGCCGCAGGTAATCAATCGGTGGACGGTGCAACCTTTAACCGCGCTGTTCGATTGCTTGAGATTAGTTTAGGTGCTTTTGACCCAGACGCTACTCCACAGTTTACTTCTTCGGAAAGAGACGTTTTAAAGTTTGACGCGGGGTCTTTGATTTGGAACCCTTCGGTAGGTCAACTTCAGTATTTTGACGGTGCTGAGTGGCGGGTCATCTCTTCCGGCTCTTTGGCGGGAGAAAATCCTTTGCAGGCAGAAGGGCAAGTGGGGTCGGTTCAAGTAGTTACTGACGGTGACGTAGTTGTCGTGGTGGAAGGCTGATCTAGTTTTAATAACTTAAAATAGGCGTATACTGGGGACATGGGACAAGCTGCACTTAAATACGATGAGTTTGAGGAACTGGACCAAGTTCCTATACCGGAAGGCGGTATCGCTACCTTTTTGACGGCAGAAACCGGCTCTTGGGCCGATGACGACGATGATGTACCCCCCAAAGGTATTACAAACGTCGTAAAGATAGCCGACAAACTGGCTCAGTATGGTCGTAACGAAGACGAATACATGGTTCACGCCGCTGAAGGCGAGACGGTGATACCCATGGAAGTCTTCAAGCAGAATCCCGCCCTGAAAGAAAAGCTTTTTGCAGAAATGCGCATCATGGGCATTGAGCCAGAGCGTTACGTTGTAGGTAACGAGCTTAACTCAATCAACCCCGTGACCGGTCAGCCTGAATTCTTCTTAAAGAAGCTGTTCAAGGGCTTGAAAAAGATTGTCAAAAAGGTTCTGCCGGTTATAGCTACGATTGCTTTGAGCGCAGTGGTTGGTCCAGTAGCCGCATCTGCAATTGTTTCAGGCGCTCAGACGGCAATTGCAGGCGGCAGCTTAAAAGACAGCTTAAAAGCAGCGGCCATAGGCGGCATTTCAAGTTTTGCCGCAGGAAAAATTGGAAATGCCCGAGGTTGGGCTGAAAACAGCGCCAAACAAATGATGACTCAATCGGCTATCAACACCACGCTTTCTGGTGGCAAGCCGGTCGATATCTTAAAAAGCGCCGCCGTAGCGGGTCTTACGACGAAAGGTCTGGAGATGGTTCGCGGCAGGACCGCAGCCGAAACCACCCCAGAAGCAGACGTAGCTCCTCAAGTAGATACTAAACTGGGCGAAACCCTAAGCACCGACTTGAACGTAATGGACGCTACTTTAGCTAAGACAGGGGACCTTCAACCTGCCGGTGAAACGGTTATAACAACAGAGTTCTTGTCACCCGGTGAGCCTCTCGTTGCCGCCGACGCCACCGGTTCGGTAGCTCCAACGCTTCCGGAAGCTGTCGATGCCACCGCGACTGAAGTAACCGGCATACGTTTACCGGGCACTCAGCCTCCTGTTGATGCGTCTCTAGAAATGTTCCCCGCATCACAACAGCTAGTTACGGACATAGACACGACCTTGGCTCAAAACACCGACATGATAGAACAGCTTAGGGCTGGCCTACCCGCAGAAAGTGGTGCTCCCGCCTCTGACGGTGTTACGGGTGCCGCTGCGAGTGCCGATGCAGGAGCCGGAGCCGGAGCCGACGTACCGACTTTAGAAAGTTTGCAAGTGCCCGGAGCGTTTGAAAGCGTTGGGGATATTTTTACGGGTATAAAAGGTCCTGACGGGCAACCCGTAGGTATGTTTGGCGGAAGGCTTCAAGCACTCAAGAACCTTTTTCTTCCCACGGGAGAGATTGATGCCGAGGGGGTCGATGAATTTCTTAAAAACAAGTACGGGCGTGCTCCTACCGCTATCGAAACCGATGCATTCATAAAATCCAACACCGGTTTGGGCATGAACGCCTTGAGAAAGTACGGCCCCGGCGCTGCTGCCGTGTTGGGCCTGAGCGCCCTATCGAAGCCGGAAGAGGTAGAAGGCATTAACATCGATGATATACCTACCGGTCAAGATCTTATCGACGCTGATCCATCTAAATACCGAATATACGGTGACGACTTTGTTTACCAACAGCCGCAGTTTACTGTGACTCGTTCGGCGGGCAATATGTTTGGCGTGCCTGCCTTTACACCTACCCCTTTGAACGCAGCAGAGGGCGGCGGCATTATGAATTTCCCCCGTATGAACGGCCCTATCGAAGGCCCCGGCACTGAGACCTCTGACGACATACCTGCCATGCTTTCCGATGGGGAGTTTGTTTTTACGGCTAAAGCAGTGCGTGGAGCAGGCAAAGGTAGCCGAGAAGAGGGGATGAACACCATGTATCGAATGATGCGTCAATTTGAGGCTAGAGCGTAATGGCTGAAACAACTACCACTACTCAATATGTACGCGAAGCCCCCGAAATTGAGGCGTATAAGCTTGGGCTATACCAAGACGCACAAAAATACATCCAGCAGCTTCAGGCGCAAGGTATTACTCCACCTGCGCAAGCCATCGCCGGTCTTACCAGTGAGCAGTTAGCCGCCGGGGACATTGTTCGGGGCGGAATTGGCGGCTATGAGCCGTATCTAGAGGGAGCACTTGGGGCAAACCAAGCCGCTCAAGGCATGATTTCTGGGACTTCCATGCCGTTGTTGCAAGAGTCCTTGGCGCAACAACAGCAAGGTATTTCTGGTTTAGAGCAAGCACGCCAGCTAGCGGTAGCGCAGCGACAAGCTCCTTATCAGGTTAGAGATCAAGCTTTACGAGGTCTTTCTGGTGCCGCAACGGACATTGCTAGAGCCGGAGCAGGCGTAGGTAGTCAGGTGTTTGCGGCGCAGCAAGGTCTGGGTCGTGCGGGTCAATTAGGTCAACAAGCGGCACAACAAGCAATGCCCGCGAGTCAACGCGCCCAGCAAGAAGCAAGGCAGTCTGGGTATCAGGCCGGACAAATTGCAGGGCAAGGAATGCGCAGTATTGGTCAGGCGCAACAAGGAATTGCCGGTCAGGTTGGAAGTGCGCAGCAAGCGCAGCAACTAGCAGCCCAACGCGCAAGGCAATCCACGGCTGCGGCCCAAGGCCAACTGGGCAGTGCCGCCGGAAGAGCGATTCAAGAAGGCGCAATGGGTCAGCAGGGAATACGTGGCGCAGCGAGTCAAATTAGTGGTGGGATAGCGCAAGCACAACAACAGCGGCAACTTGCCGAGCAAAGAGCAAGGCAATCTACTGCGCAGGCACAAAGTCAATTAAGTCAGGCAGGGGCCATGGGTCGGGGAACCGCCCTTTCTGGCATCAGCCAGCTACGTGGTAGTGCAGAACAATTTGACCCAAGTGGCATAGGTGCCTTCATGGACCCCTTCACGCGGCAAGTAATCGAAGCAGAGCAGGCGGAAATTGCTAGGTTAGGAGAAAAGCAAGTTAATGAGGCGCGTGCGGCTCAAGCAGCGGCAGGCGCGTTTGGTGGGTCTAGAGGCGCTCTCATGGAGGCGGAAATCGGTCGAAACGTCTTGGAACAACAAGCGCGGACCGGGGCACAACTTAGCTCTCAAGGTTACCAGCAAGCTGCACAACAAGCGCAGCAAGCCTTTGAAGCGTCTAAAGCGCGTCAGCAACAAGCTGCCCAGCTTACCGGATCGTTAGGGCAAGCTGGCGCAGGCACGTCTTTACAGGCCGCCCAGCAGGCGGGAGCTTTGGGCTTGAGCGCAGAGCAATTGGCTCAAACGGGAGCTTTGCAAGGCGGTCAACTTGGTTTGTCGGGAAGCCAAACGGAAGCGGACCTTGCTCAACGGGCCGCCCAGTTAGGAATATCGACACAACAGTTACGTGGTCAGTTGGCGCAACAGGCCGGTCAGTTAGGACTGAGTGCAGAGCAACTGGCCCAGACCGGTGCTTTGCAGGGCGGTCAACTAGGCTTGTCTGGTCAAATGAATCAAGCGCAGTTAGCGCAGCAAGCCGCCCAGTTGGGTATCTCCACAGAGCAGTTACAGAACCAGATGGCGCAACAGGCGGCACAAACGGCTCAAAATCAAGGCCGGTTAGGTCTATCCGCTGCGCAATTACAGCAACAGGGTGCGCAGGCAGGCGGAGCACTGGGTCTACAGGGTCAGCAGGCGCTTGCTCAGATGGCAGGGCAACGAGCAAACATTGCCCAGCAGGGCGGTCAGCTAGGCTTGCAATACGGTCAATTAGCCCAAGCTGATGTAAATCAACTCGCGGCTCTTGCGCAACAGCGAGGAGCGATGGGTCAAGGTATCGCTGGACTTGCTATGCAAGGCGGCCAACTTGCCGGTCAGCTAGGTAGCCTTGGTGGGCAGCAAGCGGCCCTTGGACAACAAGCGCAACAGCAACGTCAGGCAGACGTACAAAGTCTGCTACAGTATGGCGGCATGGGTCAGCAGCAAGCACAAAACGTCTTGAATGCTCAGTACGCAGCAGAACAGGCAGCTTACCAGCAGCCGCTGGCGCAACTTGGCTTCTTAGGCGACATGACAAAAGCGTTGCCATCGTCTCAAAGCGCCGTATTCCAACAAACAGCACCTTCTCCAAGCTTGGCTCAGACAGCCGGTGGCTTGGCAATGGGGGCGGCTGGTCTAGCGAGGGCCTTTTAATGAGCGTAATTCAAAGACCTTTGTTTCGAGCAGCCGGTGGCGGCGCTAACAAGTTCCCAGATCTTAGCGGGGACGGTAAAGTCACGCAGAAAGACATATTGATGGGACGTGGCGTTATTGAGAAGCAAGAAGGCGGCGGTGTTGGCCCTATGATGCCTGCTGAAGCGCCCATGGACCCGTTAGCACAAGATGTTTTGATGGCGCGGGAAGAAGGCGAAAAGATTGGTTTGGATTACCTTGCTGAAACCATGGACGGCATCGACATGGCGGCAAACACGGAGGAGTTAATTAACTCTATCCGAGGTAATGACCGTCCCCTGCAAGATCGGGTGGCAGAGCTTGCCACGTTTGTGGGTGAACAGGACGCGGTTCAAACACCCGAATCTGTTCTTGCCATGGTTCAACCTACTATCATGCTGTCAGAGGAAGGCGCTATCGATAGCGGCGTAGGCGGGTTAATTCAACAAGTTATTGGCGAAGGCGATATGGGCGCAGAAATGGGTCAAGGCGTTGGCGCTTTGATGGCTCAAGGTCAGCCTGAACCCGTGGAACAACCGTTGCAACAGTTCAACCAAGGCGGTGCCGTAAAAAAGCTCGCATTCGGTGGCGACCCGGTCTATGACCCTGCTCGCGGCACGTCTTTTGGTATGCAGTCCATACAAGCGAACCTTGCCGACGCAACGGGGGGCATACAGCCTGTTCCGGACCTAGCGTCTATGCTTCCTGAAGAGTACGCGGCGTTATTACAAAGTGAGGCGCTACAACGGCGTGAACCGCGAAGTGCAAGAGACGCTGCCGCAGAATATCAAAAACTGATGGAAGAAGCTTATGACATCGAAGGACAGCGGGCTTTTTCTGATCGTGAGGCCGCTTTAGATTTAGCGCGGGCAGGCTTTGCTTTTGCCTCTGGTCGAGATCCAAAAACCGGCGAAAATATGGCCGGGAGAGGGTTTTTAGCCCAATTAGGCTCCGTGGGGCAGCAGTACGCTGAAAGTGCGGGCGAACGTCTAGCTAGAGAGCGTAAAGGTGAGCAGGCGCTTCGATTAGCGGCCATACAACAAGGGATTGCGGCAGAGCAGCGCGACCAAGAAGCGCAAGAAAGAAGTACTTCTGACGCTAGGCGGGCCATTATGGAAGCGGGCTTGGACAAACGAAGACTTGATCAACAAGGTTTGATTACTGTAGCGGGTATTAAAGCAGCGGGCGTGACTGTAGGCACGCAGATCGGTGCAAACTTGTTTGAAAGCCGCGAAAACCGAAAGTTTCAAGAGCAGCAAACTAACCGAAAAGCCGAGATAGAAGAAAATTTGACGAATCTCAGAGCAGATTTAGCCGAGGCTCAAGCGGAAAATGATTTTGGTCGGCTAAAAGAACTGACGCAAAAGCGGCATGAAAACCAATTGGATCTTACGCAAGTAAACTTTGACAACGATTTGGCAAAACAGGCGGATCAGTACGCTCGTCAGTATAAGAATCAATCGGCCTTTATCAACTTGCAGGGCGGTATAGATCAAGCACTGCAAACTCAGCGGTTAGATCACACGACTTTGTTACAGAATGATCGGCAAGATTTTCTTGCAGGTGAGTCTGAGTTAGGCCGAGAGTTACAAAGGGAATTGAGCAACGATGAATTAGAATATCGTCGCGAACGCTTAGAGCTTGAAGAGGAGCGGTTTGCACAGGACAAGGCTTTAGCGCCTTCAACCGACGATAGCTTTTTATTCGACATTTCAGACGGATTCGTTGGGCAAGGATCGCAAGCACGACAATTAAACGACATCAATTTAGATATACAGAAACTTCGAGCGGCAGCGGTAGCGCAAGGCATAGATCGAAACTTCTTGGCTAGGACAGACCAGAACCTCGCTAATTACATTAGTTTGGCTGATCTGGCTTTGCGCCAAGAACGGATGGCTTTTGCGAAAAGCGAGTCAGTTCTGGGTGCGCTACAAGCACAAGGCGCAGGGCCGAAATTCGGCACAGCACCGCAGCAAACGGAGCTTTTGGGCAACAGGGCCGCTATTAATGCCTACGCCAGAGGTTTGGACGTTCCGGGCTTTGATATTGCACTCAACAACATGTTTGGCACGGTGACCCTAGATAACCGAGGCAACCAAGTCCCTGCACGAAATCTGACTCCGGCCCTGCGAGCCGCTCTTATAAAACGTAAAGAGGCAGGCTTTGCTGTTCCAGCACTACCCGGCTTTGCAAACGGGGGTGAGGTAGATATGGGCGCGGGACAGGGCCTTCTTGATCCTGTCACAGGTTTTCGTTTTCCCATGACACAAGAAACGCTAGACCCAGAGCAGCTTCCTCGCACCTATGAGCCTACTATCACGCAGGACATAGCAGACATCACTAAGGCTACCGGCACGCAAGAAGGGCTTCTCAACGTTGGAGGAGTGGCCTTAAATACTTTAGCTAACGCTATTTTCGGTACAGAAGCAGGGCTTGCTGCCGATACTCGACAGGCTAAAAAGGCCGTTGAAACGCTAGGCACAGTAGCTACCACAACACTCATGGCCGCTATACCCGGTAAAGACAACGTTGAGCTACAGCGCATGCTGAAAAACATGCAGGTGCCCGCCGATTCGTTTAGCTTACAAGATGACGAGGCGTTGGATTACTTTAAGTTAGCGCGTAACACCATGGACCTTGGCATCAAAAACCAAGAAGACTTGTTAGAAAACGCTAACCTGACGCGGAAAGAAATCACTAAGGTGCAGACGGATCTGGCGCAGATGAACGCGATTCAAGCTGAGTATGACAACGTCATCAAAGCGTATGAGGCCAAGCTGATGCCGTCTGAAGAAGTCTACGATTCACTAGATAAGTTTTTTAGGTAAATGGCTATACCACTAACGTACTTGCCGTCCACCCTTGCACAAGGCATATCTGACGTGTCTGAGGAAGAGCGGGCAAGTCTTCGCGCTGCGCGGGCCAACGCTAAGAAGCCGTTGGACTTTGATCTGAACGGCGCTTTTGTTGCACTTTCCGACAAAGGCTTTGATTCCCGAACGTCTTTGGATCTCATCGCTAAGAAGCTTAGTGAGAAAGCCAACTTCGATTTATCGGGTGCCCGCAAAGCAGGTTTCACCAACGAACAAGTCGTAGCCAAGCTTATTGGTCGAGATCCCGATGACCTTGAATCAGACCCGGTAGGCTCCTTCTTTGGCGGCATCGGAAGAGGTGCAGTAGAAGGGTTGCCCGGCGGTGTAGCAGGTGCGGCCACGGTAGCCGGTCTTACCGCAGCCGGAGTAGCCTCCACCCCGCTTTTGCTGGGCGGCGGCATTTTGGCAGCTATCGCTACAGGAATGACGGGTGCGGGTGAGGCGCTAGAAGAAGCTACCCTTGGCGAAAGGCAGCTACTGCCCGGAGAACGCGGCGCGGGGGCCGCTGGCGAAGTGCTCGGCAGCGTGGCAAGTACGGTTCCGCTCACGCAACTTGCTTTAAAAAGCATCCCAGAGGCAGTTGATTTTGGGGCGAAAAAACTTCTTGCGCGACACAACGAAGAAAAAGCCAAGCTTGCTCAAGAGGCAGGTAAGCTTTTCATCAAAGATGGTGTGCCTAAAAACGTCAAACGACGTGAATTTTTAGAAAACCTTGTTTCCAGTGTGGGTAAAGAAGCCCGAGACAAAAGCGCAATCAGCTTTGGTTTACGAGAATTGGGCTACAGCGCGATTCCTGCTGCCGCAGAAGGCCTATCAGAGTCTTTATACCCCGGCGAAGACGTTACGCGAACAATAGCGGGTGTCGCAGCGTCGTTAGTCCCTAGCCCGGCCTTTCTTGCAGCGGACGCTGCAACCTCGTTGGGGGGAGTAGCTAGACAAGACGTTTCCGAAAAAGGCTTTAAAGGCTCCGCTAAAAACTTGTTTGGTGTTTTAGACCGTGGAGACAGGGCCAGAAGGCAAGCTGCCGCTGAATACATTGTAAAGTCTTATAACGCCTCGCAAGCTGCGGCGGCTAGGTCAGCGGGGCAACCCGAGCCGGAAAACGCGGCTCTCGCATTTGCAGATGAGCTAGACCGCTTAGTTGCTGACGATCCAGAATTTGCCAAGCTGCTGACCCCCGGTCAACTGACCAACGACCCTTTCTTTTTGTTGCTGGAAGCCTCTACTCGAAGCGGTAACGTCCCGTTGACTAGTCAGCAACGAGACTTTGGCATTCAATCAAGGCAGCACTTACGGCAGTTGATTGAAACGCTTCGTCTAACAGGCAGTGATGAGCTTTTAAAAGAAGCGGCAAGGTTGGAGCAGAAAGGACTAGAAGCCGAAATCACCGGTCTTTTAGATGTTGAGCTTACCAAAGCTGCTGAGTCAGCCGATAAATTGGCTTTGGTGCGTGGTGACACAGACACCACCGCTAAAATAAAAGAAGACCAAGGTACTCTATTGAAAGAGGCCGCAGAAAAAGCGGTAGAACAATCCAAGGTCGTTCGCCGAAAATTATACGCGGATGTTGATAAGAACGTTCAAGTTAGCACGGCCCCTCTTTTAGCGGCATACCGTGAGCTTAGGGCGAGCAACTTGCTGACAGAGGCGGGAGAGCTAAAGGGTGATTTGATCAATGATCTTAGAAACTATGGCTTACAGACCGATACAGGCTTAGGTGATTTACTGAAAGAAGCCGCTTCCAAGAAAAAAACGTTAAGTAATCGATTGGATACGGTTGGCCGAAACTTCCAAAAGACAGCAGAGGGTAACCCGGACGCGTTTAACACCTTTGATCTTTTGGTAGACACAAGTGGCGGCGCTGCAAAACGAGGTTATGAAAACCGGTTAGATCAAGTCATTGCCGGTTTCTCAAGAAAAATAGATGACCCCGATGCTGCCGGGACCGAGATGTCCGCCCCTGTTCGAGCAAACATCTTAAAGTTAGCGAAGCAAGCCAAAGAAATTGAATCCATAAAGCGAAACTTGACTCAAGCAACGTCAGAAATCGACAACGTTTCGCTAGGCGATTTCTCTGCGGACGAACCGGTGATGAAGCCTATTGGGGAATTGTTGGCTTTCCGGAACAAAGTTAGAGAAGGTTTTAGAGACGCTCAACGAGGCGTCAAAGATGGTCCTACCGAAGCGCAACTAGCTATTTTAAATCGCGGTGCTACGGAAGCCATACAAGAGCGTATAGATAGCGGCACTGTTGACGGAGTGTTGTCGGACAACCTGAAAGCATTGGACTTAGCAGAAAGGTATGCGGCAGCACATCAAAATGTTTTCAGAAGAACGTTTGTGGGTAGGCTTACTCGAACAAAGCTGGATGGCGATGAATTCATTGCCCCAGAGCAAGCATTAGAAAAGTTGTTTGCCGGAAGCCCAACTAAAAACGTCCGAGAAACACTGGAGGCTTTTGGTTTCCAAGGTTTAGAAGGCGGGGAACTAGCCTTTGACGAAGACTTTTTAGGCACGGCCAGCGGTGCAATTAATGCTTATTTACGCAACGAGATAGCGGGCAAAGCTAAGGCTACAACAATTGTCAATCCGATTACGGGCAAGACAGAAACGGTTCAAACATTAGATCAAAGAGACATTGATCAATTCTTGAACAAAAACTCCGAAGCTCTAGCGGCTTTAGATCCCAGCGGTAGTTTGCTTAATGACTTACAAAGCGCCGGGACCTCTAAGATTGCATTGGAATCTGCCTTAAATACTCAGACCGAGCGATACAAGACGCACCAAGCAGAAGTCAATCTGGGTAAGTTCTTGGAGGTAGACAGTGCTGAAACCGCTGTACAAGACATCATTTCAGGAAAAAATGCTGCCACCGATCTGAAGACGCTTGCTCGGCGAATAAACAACGCTCAAATTAACGATGTTCAAAAGCAAAGTCATAAAGAAGCCTTGTTTTCAACACTGGTGGATGCGGCACTGACTAGGTCATTGGAGGGAACTGGTGACAAACAAGTCATTAATTTTTCCAAGATGTACGACATCTTGTACGACACCTCAAATAGACGAACGCAGGTAGGGCTTACTAACTACTCGAAAGAAGGCCCCAGTTTGATGCAGATCTTGGATGACGCGGGTGGTGTTCCAAAAGAACAAGCGGAAGAACTCAAAACTTTCCTACTGCGGGGCAAAAAGCTTACGGAGGCGCTAGACGCGGGCGTAGATGACTTTATCGCCGCTAAGGACACCCCTGCCGCTAAAGACTTCATTGCACGCTTTGCCGGTGCTCAAGGCGTGTCCGAGGTGACCAAGATGCTTGGAATGACGCCGACGATCCAAACCACGGCGGCAGGCGCACAGGTGCTACGAAATCATTTTATTAATCTGCCTAACATAGTTGCTAAAGACTTATTAATAGACATATCGAAGCCGGGGGGCGCTGGGACCAGATCTAGCGCGAAAACGCTAGCAGACCTTATGCGTGCCGGTTCCAACGAGACACAACAAAGTGATCTGAGCACTCGGATTTTCGTTCGCATTGCACAGAACATTATCGGGTCCCCTTCTTACCTAACTTCTTTATCTGTACGAGGCGCACAGGCCGCACAAGAAGAACAGCCCACGTTAGAGCCTGCTCCCGTCGAGCAGCCGGTGGCTGTAGAACCGCCGATGGCCCCTCCGATGCAGCAGCCCATGCCGCAACAAATGGCAGCGCCTCAACCGGCTCCCCCACCTCAAGGCGGAGCAAACCCGCAACAGCGTCAGCAGTTCGCGGCCCTGTTTCCTAACGATCCTATCTCTGGCCTGATACAACAGCAGGGCATAGCTTCACTACCTCAAGCGCCTCAATAATGGCGGAAGGTATTGAAAGTCTCGCTTATCCAGAAGATTTAGAAGCAGCAAGGCAAGCTTCGGAGGCTATGGCCGACCAAGAGTTCATAGCCGAACAACAAAGTGGGTTACCCGAACGCATGCGAATGAGCGGCGATCTTGGGTTTTTTTCTGCCATGGGATATCAAGGCGACTACCCTCAAACCGGGCAAGAGGCGGAAATTATTTCTTACGGTGTTCAAGACGCAGAACAACGTCGTAGGGGCATTGTTCCAACCATTGGAACCGAGGGTGGAACCATGGGCGGATTTTACCTTACTAAAGAAGCTGATCCAGAAGCCATTGGTCGAAGATACGGCGGTATTGAAGCTTTTGACACCATGGGTATGCCTAAAGCAGGTTCTGTAATGTTTTTTAATTCTCCGGAATACCGAGCAAAGTTAGAAAAACAACAGCGTCGAGGTAGGTCAGGGCAAGAGGCCGTCTCTGAAACGATCAGCCACGAGCTTCTGCACAGAGGCGCGGCGGACGTTTTACCCATGGCTGCGTTGGCGGAGTTCGCTCAAGAAAAAACAGGCTTTTTCCCTTCTGATGCAGACAGGGCCGTCAAAGTGTTTGAGACAATGCAGTCTATAGACGGTCAGCATAGCTACACAGAAGCGTTGAAAAACTTTCAGTTATCTGGAGGCGATGAGGGAAAGCTTTCGGGCAGTGACCAAGAGAAGATAAAAGATTTAGTCTCTGCCGGAGCGGTCGCTAATCAGTTCTTCACCCCCGAACGTCAAGAAGAGTTTCAACTTCGCGTGCCTATTCAAGCCACGGAGCTAACCGAATGATGCAGAGACTTCAGCAAGGTATTGGGTCCATGCTAGCAAGCCGACCATTAGGGCGCGGTGGACAACTTAGACCTAGACCTAGACCTAGACCTCAACCTCAATTAGGTCAGCTTCAAGGTAGCTCTGGGCCTAGGCCCCCGTCTTTGGAAGAAGTGCTATCCCTGAGTCGTCCTAGCCAAAGTCACCGTGCTGGAAACAACATGCCACTGCCTTCGTTCATGCAGCCGCAAAACACCACCGATCCCACGCAATTTGGTGGTGAAAAAGCAACTAATCTTGGCAGTTTTAAGCCGGGGAGTGGAATTGCAACTAATCTCGGCAGTTTTAAGCCGGGGAGTGGAATTGCTTTAGGTGGACAACTTAGACCTAGACCTAGACCTAGACCTCAACCTCAATTAGGTCAGCTTCAAGGTAGCTCTGGGCCTAATCCTCCGTCTTTGGAAGAAGTGCTATCCCAACGCGGCTTTGATATGCCCGAAAGACCGACAGGCGCTATGACTCAAGATCTGGCGGGGAGTGGTAAAGACCCAGTGACAGGCAACATGATCTCTTTTTCTAGCAGTATGCGCGGGTATTACAACGCATTAAATGATATGTACGCTCAAAACCCAGAGGCTTTGGAGCTTGCGAAGCAGTACCACGCTGATCCATTTCAATTTGGTGGCAAGCCGTCTCCTACTGGTTCTCTGGGCGGACAACTTAACGGGATTCAGACGATTCAGCCACAACTTGCGCCGGGATTTAAAAACGATATGGCGACTCGCCGAGGACAATTCGGTCAACAGCCTCAGTTCACTCAACAGCCTCAGTTCACTCAACGGCCTCAGTTCACTCAACAGCCTCAGTTCACTCAACAGCCTCAGTTCACTCAACAGCCTCAGTTCACTCAACAGCCTCAGTTCACTCAACAAGATATGGGCGGAATGATG
>Ga0209645_1000910_pt1 | contig 15141 bp, 4 predicted proteins | sample ETNvirenome_6_30_FD_184070 | JGI IMG/M metagenome (GOLD analysis project Ga0209645, IMG submission 184070) | Marine viral communities from the Pacific Ocean - ETNP_6_30 (SPAdes) (version 2) | ecosystem: Environmental > Aquatic > Marine > Oceanic | place: Pacific Ocean | collected 2013-06-19
TCAATCGAAGAAACCGCATTACAGTAAACTAAACCTCCAACCTCTCTACCAACATAGCCAGAGTCTCCAGGCTTTGCGGTGGTAATGGGGTCTCTCGATAAAGTCGCTAAGGTGTCTCCTCTAACAGCAGAGACATCTGCATTATGAGTTGTTTTGTCAGTAATATTACCTGTGTAACCCATGGCGGTATCTTCATAGGCTTCTAGATTAAATACATCCGCAGCCGCAAGAAAATCTTGCCTACCTCCTGCTGTGTTTTGAACGATAAATCCGTATGAAATCCTGGAATTCCTTTCTCTATTTGTAGTAAAGTTAGCAGCTTGAGTAAATCCTCGCAAGAAAGGTCCTGTGAATATTGCAGAGCAGTCACCACCATCGCTTAGGCGAATTCCAGCACCTAAAGCGCGAGTATCCCTAATAGTTTCAGTAAGATCAATGGAGGAGACCTGGTTCATATAATTATGGCTTCCTAATAAAGGTTCAGAACCTCCGATGTACCCATGGGATCCTTTCGCAACGGTAACCCCATTTCCGAATCCTGTATAAACCTTTGCGAAACCTCTGTTTATAATCTCTAAAGCACCATTACCCTCAATTTTAATATTGTTTAACTTTAAATTACCTAAGGAACCAGAGACAGCTACTTCGATTAAAGTAGGTGTTCGAATAACATTAGGGAGAGCGTCTAACGCTTCTTGTAAATTAGTAAAGACGTTTCTATTGGTTGAGTCAGCAACGCTAGACACTACCAAAGGCATTCCATTTAAAGAAGAAGTGGCATAGCCAGTGGCTTTCTCCCATAATCCGTAGGTGCGTTCTTCTAAATCATAAAGTGGTTGATTGTCTTGTTCCCAGTTATAAAAAGACTGGCTATCAAATTTTGTCACGAAGGGGTTGAAATAATTGTATATTTCTGTTCCTGCACTAGCTGTGTAAAGGTCTGTTGGATTAAAGGGCATAATTTAAAAAGTGATTGTCCACTTAAATAATAAAGAAAAGGTGCTGGTCTTAGTTAAACCAGTAAAAGGCCTATATGCGACTAATATAGGACTAGGAGTATTTAGTCCTCTCGGGTTACGCATGAACAATCCTACCTCATCAATTTCAGTGCTTAATCCATTGGCTGTGTTCCTGTCCAAGATTAAATTAAAGCGAACTGTAGTGGGTCGAACTTTTTGTATATTAGAATATGGGATTCGAACAAACGCTTTAGTAGAAGAAGTCTTTACTCCATTCTCTATAGGTTCAAGATTTTCAATTAAACTTTCAGAGCCAGCACTTTCATAATTAGCTTCTGAAATAGGAGTGGTTAGTTTGAAAGTCCAGTAACCATAAGTTCCCGCAGCGGTGCTCCCACCAGTTCCAACTTGAAAATTTAAAACTTGAAAATCTCTTATATTGGATGCACCCGAACCTGCGAAAAGGTGAGCTAACCCTACACCCATGCCAGAGACAATTACATTTTGCTCATCAAAATGAACTTCTTCTGATCCATCTTCATATACTTTTATTACTTGTAGGTGTCCTACTGGTTTTAATTTACTCATATTATTCGTCTTCCTCGTCTTGAATTGTAAATGTTGAAAAGGGTGCGCTTGTTGGATCTGACCTTGTGAAAATAAACGAACCTAAGCCACTTTGCATAGCTGCGTATATCCTAGTTAAGTTCCAATAATGCACACTATTATCTAGTGTTCCCGTCACGCCAGCCTCAGTTACAGCTTGTTTAACGAATTGTTTTAATATATATTTTCCGACCAAGCCATCAGCGTTGGCAGCGGGATCCTCTGTATCACGAAAAGCTTTCCAAGCCTCTGGAATATAATCCTCTAACTCGTACTTATCTACTGAGGCAAAACTTAACGATTGAGTATGATACAACTCTTCTAAAAATCTTCCATAACCATCATCTTCTTGAAACTCATCTTGTGCTTCTATACTAACTCCATTTCCTGAAGGCCTTAGAATTTTCCAAATACCGCCACTAGCATCAGGGATTTTATCGTATAGAACAGTGCCTGTATGATTATTTGCTATTAATGCTTGCTGGACAGTATAACCATAAGCGTTACTACTATTTCCTAAATACCCCTCAAACCAGGTAGGCTTAAGCCTAACTGACAGGGTTCTTCTAATTCTTCTGGGAACGAGAGGATCTCCTTGAACAGGGGTGTCATCGTTATTTGAGGTTGTATCGGATCCAAAAGTAGCTCCTTCATTTTTGTTTAATAGTTTTACCCTATTATCAGTATCTCTACCTGCCCAGCCAGAATAAGATCCCCACTTTCTACTTGAACCAGTAGAGTTACCTAGGGGAAAGAAAATCTCACCATACGAAAACTGCCTTCCATGATTAGAAGCATCTACAGCCCCAGTTAAAACAGGATAAAATGATTTAGAGTCACTAGGAACTTGAGTATCTTGTACCGCATCCACGCCCCCTCCTATGTGAACCACAGTAGCTAAGAGATCCACTAGGTCAACCATGGCCTCTGTTGATTGTCCTGATACGACTGGAGATGCTGATCCCCCATATACAATCATTGGAACCAACACACCTGTATCATATAAAGAACCTTTAAACTGGTTAGCTGTATCATTTTCGCCCCCTCTTCTTACCGCAGAAGGGCTAAGAGAACTAGCATAATGGTCTAAGTTTAACAAATTGTCATATGTCGGACCTAAGCCACCAGACCCATTTGAAGCGAAGGGCTGCGATACACTAGCCGAAGTCCCTAAACCTACAGTGCCCGAACAGAAATTCGCTCTTCTCGTTAAGTCCGTGCTTACAGATCCATTATCTGAGGTTACTATGAATATGGTTCTAGACCTTCTATCATGATCTAAGCCTTCCATAAAGGAACTTAAAGAGGAATCAAAATTTTCCATCTGTGCATTAACATTAATCCAAGTTGCCGAAGCACTGTCCGATGATCCAGACAGAGCGGCTACTTGCTGGTGATGATTATCATAATAAGGATTATGTACAAGCGAAGATGGAGGATATGTATAGGGCGTATGCGGAGCATGTGTTGTAACATACATAAAGAAAGGTTCGGGACAATTCTCAGTATCATTAAAATGCGAACTTGCCTCTGCCAATAAGAAATTAGTCGCAAAAGAACTTGCGGCTCCTTGAGCATAAGGTTCTCCTGATGCAGTCTGAGTTACAGAGAGGTATCCTGAATCGGAAACTGTCAAGACTTGGTTTAAACCCTTAGTGTTAGTTCCAGATAATGCAAAGTAATTAACATAACCCATCCCATTGCCATTATTTCCATTACCAAAATGAGGCCACCCTGGTTGGTCTGCACCAGGAGCTAAATTTTTCCAAGTATAACTTGAAGTTTCAAATCCTGGTCTTGGCCCAGTATTTAAATTACCCCAAGTGGCAACGTAATGATCCCACTTCCCAACACTAGAAACATGACCCCAAGATTCACCATACTTTTTCCCAGGACCATCTTCTATGACATCCTGTTCTCCTCCCGTAAACTCGGTAGATGTAAATTGTCCAAATTGGAACATAGCATTAGTAGCTTCTGAGTTAAGGTGTGCTGGGTAGTAAACAATCGGAGTATCTCCATCTACACTGGCTCTTTCTTGTTTTAAATATATTAAATACCTTCTGTTTGGATCTCCTCCTTGAGCGATTGGATGATTAGTTCTAAGAGCCCTTAGCCTATGCCCCAGCGAGTGGTTTCCAAACAACTGGTCACTTCCCCCCACGATCTCATCAAAAATCCACTCTAGGCTCGCACAAGCTTTATACCCTTTATGCTCAAATAAGGACCACCCATATGTATTTGACCACCCACCTTGTCCTCCTGGACCTGCCATATTGAACATGGGGGTGGCATACGCATTAAATGCCCATCTAATTACCGACATAAGCTTCCAAGCAATCCACTCCGCCGTATTATTAACATAAGGAAGTTGATTAATTTCTTGTTGTACCCTCTGTCTTTCATACGGGATAACCACTTGATCACAATCGGGATCATAGCCGTTTTTCCACTGCTGCCCTTCGGAAAGAGTCCCAGGTGCTCCAGGAGCATCTTTATAAGCAATACGGGTATGAGGGGTAAACTGACCAGGCCAGTCAGCACCAAATTCGTCATACGCCTGTTCATAGGCTGCATCAAGATCAGTAAATCTAAATACTAACGATAAGTTATCAGGATCATTACCCTCACTAATAAGCTGTGTTCCATCAGGCTTAACATGAACTGTAGGGGGTAAATTCATTTTCTTTAAGCCAGTTATTTTTATGCCAGAGCCATCCAATAAATTCAGTATTCCATTTAGATCATTAGAAGCTTGCCCAAAAGTATTTTCTTTAACCAACAGGGTGGCTTTTGATGCTCCTGCCTGTAGCACATCATTCTCTTCTGAATAAATAACTTCATCTTCCCAGTTGGCTAAGTGCCATTTGCCAAAGAACGAGGAGTGATAACCGATCTCTTTAAGATATTCAGCAAACACCTTTTGTTTTGCTATAGTATTTGGTTGGTTGAAAGCATCCCTCACAGCATCACTTAATACAGCATAATCACCATTTAAATACGCCTGGGTTCCATCGTCGTTCAAAACATTATTACTGTACTGCTGAAATGGGTACTCAACATTAAATGCAGCTAAACCACTTCTTGTTGAGCGAAGGGTCTTCTTAGCTTGTTGTCCGATTGTGCCATCACCTGTAACTTTTCCGTACCCAGGCCCCCAAACAGGGGGAAGAAGATTACCATTTTCGTCTTGTCCTGTGTGCTTGCAGCTAAAATTATATTTTCCAGCCATGATAGTTGATCGTGTAGGACTACACATGGGCATTGCCCTAGTATTATAAAACAATAATCCCGAAGACGCTAAAGCACTTAAGGTTGGAGTATGTGGGTAAATCCCGCAACCATCAGGGCTTTCTAATTGGCTGAAAGGGTTAGCGTTTGGATAACCAGCACTAGATAAATCAAAAGCATTTTTGCTGTCATACAAGCCAAGATAATCAAACCCAACATCATCGAGCATAATAAATACAACATTATACTTCTCGTCAGAGTTAGGAGGACCTCCACCCTCACCTCCTGCAACTAAAGCTTCAGAATCTTTATTTTCGTCAACAAACTTAATTTGCCAATCAACAACTAAAGAAAATTCACTACTTTTAGTGATAGCCTCATCGCTAGGGAATTGCTTATAAGCCAAGAGGAGGGACTTATCAGTGCCTCTCTCCCCACTGGGATTTTTAGAAAATAATCCAAACTCAGAGATGGTATATCCATTCCCCATACTCTCTGGTAATTCAATTCTAAAGTGAACAACATTATCAATAACCTTACTGCTGTAATGGTTTGATAAAGAAACAAAAGACTCCTTCGAAACACGCTCTTCAATAGAAGGAGAAAAATTTGTAGCATGTAACTTTTTTAAATTATGGGTAGTAACTAATCTTTCAGCATTATCCCCATATTGATTTTCAGAAAACGGTGAGTCTAAATTAGAAATAAATCTATTGTTAAAGGAGTCTTGATCGGTCGTTAAGTGCCCTCCACCAACTTGAAAATATCCAATAATATGGTCTGAAATATTTGACGATCCGTTATCGGAGAATATATTTGCAACACTGACTCCTAATGAGTCTGTTAAGATATTGTGATCCTTACAGACAGTTTCCTTCCTACCATCTGCATATACTTTACTAATTTCTACAAAACCTTTCATATAAATCTAATCCTCCACACAAGCGTTAGGTCTCCATAAGCAAAACAGCCTGGATGACCTGAATAATCTTTGATTGCTGCTAGGTTCTTCGTAAAGTTCTTTTCAGCAAACAACTTATATACTAATCTATTATAGCCAGAGCTAAATTTTAAGGGGAAGGTAGGAGGTATTTTTGGTAACCCATGAGGGTCTCTATCAGAAAGCGTTTTTTCTAAATCAATTGTCCATAAACCACATTTAAAAATTCCTCCATACATATTAGCTAACCCTAAATCTCCAGAGGAAATAGTGCAGAGATACATAATCTCTCCTGTGGACGAGAAATCACTATTCGCAGATACAATCAAGCCAGACGCTGGATCTGCTCCCTCGCTGCCTGTAAGTGGCGCAGAAATAGAGCTTGGGTATATAGGGAAATCCCCTGTTGTAGAGGATGGGGAGTAAGCTCGAATAAACCCATTCTCATCCATTGACCGTATGGCCGAAGAGTTAAAGAAGTTATTACCGAAAGTAGCATTTGTAGAGTTAGGATAAGTTCCACTAATTTCTACATAGTCACTTAACTTATCCATATTTGATATTGAATTTAATATGGCAAAATTAGTACCACTTGTATGTGGATAACAGCCCAAGAATAGATCTCCATTTATACCACCCTCATCAAAAGTGGGAGTTAGGCCAGCAACACGCTTAAACTCTGAAGCACCATATCGCTCCTCTAATTGCCACCCATACATTTCAAGGGGGGCCATTTGCTCTGCTGCGCCTAAGAATTTACACTGGGCTCTCATCGAATGCGTGTTCTTTGTCGCAGCATCAGTGCCTAGTCCTGGAAGCGTTAACTCAAAACGATACCACCCAGCGGAACCATCGGCTCCAGAAGCGGGTGTTATGTGGGCATCAGCCCCATTAGGAGTGGTGGTTAGCACCCCTACGGTCCCTAAAACGGCGCTGGGGGAACCAAACACAGAGTTCTCTTGATCATAATAAGAAATACCAACTGAATGATTTTTTGACCCTGTAGTATCTCTTAAATTAATAACAATAGAAGAAGTCGTTCCACTAGCGCCCACAGGCTGCTTTGCATAAAAGCTTAGAGTATGGTCTACATTGTGATGAAATTGGGTCCTGTACTCGGGAACTAAATGAAGAAGTTGTTTATTGTTTACAGCACTAACCAAAAAGGAGGAAGTTCCATAAAAAGGGCCTGTATTATCTCCTTGTAACTCAATAGAACTAATACCCCCCAAGGAAGAAGACCACATAACATTATTCCCTAATCTAAAATCTTGCTCTACGGGAGGCCCATCCGTATAAGCTAGTAGGTTTGGGTTTGTAGAACATTTAATCTTATTTAAATTATGTCCGTGAGAATGAGATCTTCCTTGCATCATCCTACCGCCCATTTTATGAGCTTGTCCTGAAGCTCCGTCAATACCTGTCATAGTATTGGGTTCTATCTGCGTATCATTTGGATTAGGTGTAGTTCCTGGATCTCGTTTAGGATCATAAGATGAGGTGGTTGTTGTAATGTTTTCGTTTTCTAAGGATACTGCGCGAATAACATTATCATACTTAACGGCTGAAACATACTTAGCGTATTCTGGTAAAGACGAAAAGAAAGATACTTGCGACCCAGTTTCTGGCTGCCATACATAATATGAAGATACATCGCCTGGATAGAAATGAGCGTTACTTCTAAAGGCATCAGAACTCTTACCAAAAGAAATAGCTTGTACAGTGAAGTTCGAAGAATCTCCTGGCCCTGTAGTAACATCTGCAACAGAGGAAGGTAAGGTTAACATATCACAAATCGTTTCTCCTGCACCATTTGTAATTAAATTATTTTCAGTGTGAAGCAACGTCTGCTCAGGGGTTCCAAAGTTTGAATAAATTTCTACTATGCCAATCATCCTAAAGTATCTATCCTCGTAAAGTTTTCATAATTTGCAGCTTTTGTGCCTAGGTGGGGATTATCGGGATTCATGGTGTAGTCTAATCTGCTTCCACCGCTTGCAGCGTGTATTGCAGAAGAGTCGTGCATGCGCCTAGTGTTGAACGCTGTCCCACCAATACCCTTACCTATCTTATTAAAGTACCTGAAAAGATGTAATAATTCTCTAGGTTCAACTGGAACAATACCAGCAGCACTTCTTGTGATATTTGTTCCAGGGTTTATTCCTGATACAGTAAGAACTCGATCTATCCCAGACTCAAGAGGGTAGTTAGCGGGTCTTTGTAAAGTCTTATTGATATCCATGTAGATATCTCCTGCATACTCCAACCCGCTATTGTCATATAGCCTAACCTTATTATAAATTTCAGAATTAAACGATTCATTATTTTCAGCATCTTTGAGCACTGTAAGTTTTTGGATGCTGGAAACACTCTTGTTAAACATGCTTAGTTGACCTGAAGTATCATAGACTTTTTTAGGTGAATTAGTTTCAAAGACAGCCGCTTCGTATCGGGCATCAGCAACACTTCCATTTCCTTCATATATAATAGCGGGAACTCTTCCTGGAAATGCTTGGAAATCTTCATCCCAAGTTCTTGTTCCTACGCCTTCTAAGATTGTTTCTTTTCTGGTAAATCCAACTAGATCGTCATTAAACCCATCTGATAGATCAGGGCGAGCGTTAAGCATATAGCCCCAGGTGTTTAATCTGCATGGACTATAAATTAAAGAATCTCTTAATGCCCTGTTCTCAGCATTTGTGCCTGTGTTTAAATTTTCAGGTAAACTAGAATCATATGTGTTATTGTATGCTTGTAAGGTGCAACGAATTCCTAGGTTTGGAGCGCCTCCAGAGTCTAATTCAAAGGCATCGTAGGGCATTGTCACTTCCATCCTAAACCATCGAATGGTGTTGTCGGATCCTGGGCTTGCTGGCTGGGAGACTTCTCTCAGTCGTGCGGCAGAAGCGTCTACTAAAGTGTGTCCGTTCGTTAAGATCGCGCTGGTAGCAGAGTTCTGCGGGTTTGCACTTTGTACAGGAGTAGGGAGGGCTAATACTAATCTAGTGTATGAATTTGCTGTTCCAATAGGAGAAATTGTTAAAATGGCAGAACTGGCATACCCCTCTCTTGTTCTCTTGATATTTTCATCATTAAATTGAGTGGTTGAAATTCCTTCTAGGCCACCTGCAACCCACAAGGAGAAAGTGTAATATTGATCATCAAGCAAATCCTCTTTTCTAATATCTCGATAAACTGACATTGGGGGGAAGGTAATTCCGTGCCCCTCGCCAATAAATTTTTCATTAAAAGAAGGGTCTTCGTGCCACATAAATCTTCTCGTATTATATTCAGGTATTCCCTGTCCCTGAGGCAGGGGTACATGATGCACATCTTGATTCACTAAATTCCAAATAGCTAATCCTGATGCTACAGTCCCCATAGGGTCCAATATTGTGGGTAATAAAGGATCTTCTCCTGGAGCCCACTCCCAATTTAAGTAATCATCGTAAGCATTCATCTCCTGTGCGATATCGCCAGTCTCAACGGCTGTGCATCTCAACCTTCTAGTAGTGAAATCAATCATCGTTGCAGCACCTGGAGACATCCCCCAAGGAAAGGGGATAGCATTAGGATCATCATAATATTCGAGCATGGGTGGGGAGCCAGCACCACCTGGGCCTGGAACATACTCACTAACAGATCCCATTGTGGCCCAAGAGAACCCTGTCCCCGTGCTGCCAGGGAGATCCTCAGAATCTGTGTATGTGAAGTATTCTTCAAGAGGGTGAATGCCTTGAGGGTTAGTAGGAGCCCAACTAGTAAGCCCTGCTGTGGAGTGTGGTTGATCGTCAGTCGTTTTATTTTGCTCATATGATGCATGTCCTGCGCGAGCCAACCCTAAAAGATTGAGCCCCATGCTTCGGTCAACTAACGAACGAGGAATTGGATGATTGCCTAAAACATCCCACTTCCAACAACCCAATCCAGGACCGTCCGCATTCGCATAAAAACCAATGCCTCCTTCCTCTTGCTGGGCAACTTTTTCTCTTATTCCCTGATTTGGGTATGGAGACCAATTATTAAACGATAAGAATCCTTTTCTTGAACTCCAGTAATCCCTAAGTAATTCTCTTTTCGCAGCCACTTTTGTTGCAAGAGATTGCTCATATAAAGAACCTTCTTCTAGATCAGTAGTATTAAATCCGAACCTGTTAGATGTCCATGTAGTATTACAAATACCGCAGAAAGGAATTTTACCATATGGCAACCCTCTAAAATAGAAATCGTGAGGAAAGTTAGAGTTAGGAGAATCCATGCTGCCAAATTTATGAATATAATTTGCAACTTTATTATTTCCATCTGTAATATCTCTAAAGATAACGCCAAAAATAGGAATTTTAGAATATAGTTTAGAAGTTGGATTAAAGGCACAGTCTAGCATCTCATAGTTGAGTGTCATTCCTGGAGATACTGCTCGGAATAAGTCAGTGATAAAGTACTCAACGCTAATGTCACGCACCCCTTCTACTGCGAAAGAGCCCCAAGTAGGCTCAGTCCCATCAGGAAGGACGAACTTCGTGTTAATTACAGGGTCTAACTGTTTAGTTACATCAGGTATCAAGCCATTGTATGGGATTGCTGCTGCGTCATTTAGGGTCTTGTCAACCACCTTTAACTTATCTAAAACAACATAGTCCCCCTCAGAGTTATTTTTTGGAAGAGGGAAGATCTCTACGATATAGTTTTGAGTTTTTCCTCCAAGATCAGCGATGGCTCTATGCAACTGTACGTTTCTACCATTGTAAATATCAGACTGACCTGCGGCATAATAAGTTGCATACTCTAAGGGCAACTTCGTTTTACTATTTTTAGTGTGGAAACTTATTTTTGCCTTTTGTACATGATCTTTATTGACATAGGATAAAACACTATTGTTTGATGTGTTCTGATTGCAGTTAGCATTTTGTCCTAAAGTTACTTCCTCACCCCCTGAGAATTGATGTGTATAATTATTTACAATGTTATTGATTCCTGCTGCACCGTTAATGACTGAAGAAACCTGGACCATCTCCCACTCACCCCTAGGAGTCCAAGCAAAGAATACTCTATCCCCCTTCGTGGTAATTTCGTTTTTAGTTCTTATTAAGATCCCCACAGAACCACCCCCAACATTTGATGAGTTTTCTCTAGACGTTACATAATCCAAGGTTAGTTCGAAGTCGTGTTCAGGAATAAGAATATTCTTCTGTTGAGGATCAATACCGCGCATGGTGAACTGGATTCTAGGCAACCCAGTCCCCCCGTTTTTTAGCATCACACATCTATTATTAATAAGATAATTATCATCACTCCGACTATCTGACTCTTGAGTCTCATCAAGATAATAAACACCTAGTTTATTATTGTTTACTAAGGATGTAGAAGTATCTATAAAGTTGATACTGCTTAATACGGAAGGACACCTGTACTCAGCGGCACCAAAGTAAGGACCTTTAGCATTGGTAGAGCTATCATACAAATCAATGTAGAACGTATCTCCATCCTGGTCTTCATTATTCCCTTCGGCGTAAAGATTCTGTAATTGAATATTGTAAAATTCGTTGGCTTTTCTGGACACTAACTGAGAACTTACGTCCACCCCAGAAGCCTCAATAGAGAAGTTAGCATTATGATAGATTGGTCCATATACATGGGATAGAATAGTAGGTCCCCCCTCTTCAACATCGTGAATAGAGCTTTCAGGTAATGAACTTGCCACAGGAGAGGTTAGGAAATACTGATTATAATAATTATAAATTGAGTGAAGGCCATCTCTTCTGGAAGTGGTAGTTCCTCTAATATCTAATACGGGAGAAGTAAATTTTTCAAACCCATCGTCTTCAATCTTATTGGCTAAAGAATCTTCTAGGTTCATCCAATACGAAGAAGCTTCTAGTAATCTTGAGTTATAATCTACAATTTCTTTAGCTATTGCTTTTTTCTTCTTTTCGTTAAAGGCAAAGAACAAAGCGGCCTCTTGCGAGAGTTGATCTCTTCTAACAAACTGATCACATGCGCTGAAAGATAAGGAACCGTTTCCTCGAACTGCAAAAGAATTACTTACGTCTACACCAAAGTAAGAATTAGAGTTGTTTGTAATGGAGCAATCTCTAGAGTATACTGATGATAAATTCGATGCCGTAGGGGGAGCAAAACTTACGGAAGAGGGGATATATCCTAAATTTGAAAAATTTAAAATAGAACTTGTATTATTGTAAAAGGAAGGCATGTTTCTACCATCTCTTCCATACCAGCGATTAGATGCTAAGGTATTGTAAAAGTCGCGCCTTCTTAAGGAACGTCTTGGAATAGCACTTGCCGCAGGAACTACTTCATGTGTATTTACAACAGAGTTAGAAATATTATTAGAATACCTAGCTTGATTTCTTTTGAAGACTGGGAGAAGATTGTGGTTTACCGTACTTCTCGAATCGTCATATCCAAAATCTTGACCCACGGAGTCATCCGCACCTCGGATGTAAGTACCACACACTTCATAGTTAGATAGTCCAGTTGAGGAGGCGGGAATATCTTCCACAGGCCACATTATTGTAGGACATGCGAAATCAATTCCACTAGGCTGCTCAACCGCAGACAGACTAACTCTAGTTCTTGGAACTGCTTTCGCAGGGCTAAACTCATCCACGATGTCTAAGGAGTCTAAAATCTCACCGACTGTATAAAGAGAAGATGAGTCACCAAAGAAGGTTCCCGAAAAATGCCCAGCACACACAGAAAAATCATATGTAGATGATTTACCATTCCATAAAGATAAATAGCTATACTGATCGCTTCTGTAATTATCTAGAATGTCTTTGTAGTTGGGTGGTTGCTCTTGTGATGATGTAAAGAATACAAAGGAATTACCAATATATAAATCATTTCCGATATTAGCTGAAAGGGTGTACGAGTTTGTATAACTTACAAAAGAATCCTGCATTGATTGCGAAACACAGAAAAAGCTCAGTTGTTTCTTCAGGAAGTTTAATAGATCCTCAGTGACTACACAGTTTTTATAGAATTTCTCTTCTTCCCATGGGGGGATAGGAAAGTCCCTCCCTCTAAATCTAAATGAAAATGCGGGATCCCCAAGGATTGCTATTCGTTTAGATTGCTCATTAGCGAAAGTTCCTGTAAAATATTGGTTGCCTACTTGCGTAACTGGTCCGAAGTAAGCATCACCACTATCTAAAATGTTAACCCTGAAGGGCTCGTTACGGACAAAGAATAAGTAAGGGTATCTTTGTACAGCTTTTTTAAGTATAGAATCAACAGCAGCCCGAATATTTACATCTCTTCGTGAGGAATCATAAATGTCAATGCCTAAACTAGCTGCTTTTGCTTCATCATAGGTTGCCTCATTAAATATATCGGTATCAGTTTTTAAGATGTAATATAATAAATTAGGAATATATGATTCGTATAGCTCTGTTATAGCAGAGCTTGTATCAATAGGGTTATTAACAATAACCGTATTCATAGCATCAACTAATCCACGCTTCGTACCTTTTTTCTTATATAAAGAAATAGCACTTTTTATCTGATGTCTCCAGGAATCTTCATCATTACCACGGAGCCTCCAACCAATCAAGTTAGATAGGTAGGGTAAAAACTCTTTCGGACACTCAGAGATAGATGTTAGTAGCTCTAAATTTTCTACCTGACTATCTATATCTCTGAATAAATACGAAATGGCTCGATAAAATTTGTTTAATGGTCCCGCCACCTCGGTAGTAGCAAGAAACGTAGAGCCCCCTAAATGAGTCTCGATTGCATTTTTAACGGTTACGTCTTCTCTGTCAATATGTAAAGGAGAGTAAATAACATCAATAAAAGTGTGTAACTTATCTAAATTTTGTAATGCACTCGTATAAGTGCCGTAACCAGCCTGGAACATACTGGGTACGATCTCAGGATCTACTGAACTCAGGCTGGGGTAGTTAAGAAAAAGAAAAGTTTGGAAATCCTTAATACCATCATTGATACTATATTTCTTACCCTTATACAAGGTGTCCATCATAGACTCAAGGACAATTGAAGAGGGTTGATACGAAGTGGAACTTGTATTTAAAAAGTATAGCCACCCAAGATTGTTTACAAGATACTCATGTGTAGTGGCTGCTGTTGGCGCAAAAACACTAGACGTATTAGTGGCTAAATCGTTAGAGTTTAACTTAAGCTTAGGTAGTAACTCAGTTCGAAGATAAGTTCTAAACTTAGAAGCAGTAGGAAAATCACTCAGCTTAACCCCTAAAGGAGTAAGGATCTTCTTAGTAAATTTGTTTATATCTAAATCGGTAAGCTTGTTCTGCTTAATAAAGTATCTAGAAAACCCAGTGGGCGTATTAATATCACTCACGGTTAAAGAGCCGCCAATGGCACTCACATTCAATACAGAGGTTATGTTATTAAGTGCTCGTAAATGGCTGTTAATTACAAGATCAGTAAACTTTATCTGATCTCCATCAACTGCTGCGTCTTCGTTTAGATACAAATCAGGTGTAATAATTTTTACAGCATCAACGAAGTTAAGTTTTGAAAATTTTCTAGCCATTTATATGTAACTAATGTTTATTGTAAGGTTATTTAATGCGATTACTTCATTAAAGTCTACTGAAATGTTATCGGAAACATTATCTATGGTTGAATACCGAACCTCAGACAGATCAAAAAGTTTTCTGTTCAACTCCTGAGGAACAAATTTCCCGCCAAAACCAAAACGTGAGTATGAGAAGAATGAGTTTACTATGCTTGACATCTTACCTTTAATAACATCCTCTAAGTTTTGTAAAGATGAATCAACATATGCAGTAACAACAAGATCCAAGGTTCTTATTAGGCCATCAACGATAACCAGTTGATCTGTCAACATCTTCTTGTCTTCCATTGCTGCTAGTAAATTTGTCTTGTAGTCTACGGTGGCTTTTTGTAGCTGGGAATCAGTTGCTTTTTGAAGAACAAATACGTCTACTACATTAGCTGAAGAGTATGCTTTTCGTGTGGAGGCAGTTCCGATTGCAATGCCACCATTAGGACTAACATATCTTGAAATAAATGATTTGTAATCTTCTAATGTCACCAAACGATCTTGTTGTTTGAAAACTAATGGGGCGTTTGCTTTTGCGTCATCAACAGTTTCGGCATCCACACCCCCTGTAAGAACAGAGGTGTTACTTATGGTTCCAGTTCCTTGAGAGGTGGTAACTGAGTTTGATAGAGCATTGCCTAAAATATTACCTCTAGCTCCACCCCCAACACGGTAAACAACTCTGTAGGCTGATGAGTTAGGAGGCGAAGCACCTAGATTTCCATCCCCAAACTTGAGTGTTGCATTGTAAAGTTCATCATACACCACTTCAAAAATTTTATCTGTTGACCCTGATGCGCTGAATAAATTATCAACCTGCTTGTATGTCCCAGAAA
>Ga0209645_1000911_pt1 | contig 15132 bp, 27 predicted proteins | sample ETNvirenome_6_30_FD_184070 | JGI IMG/M metagenome (GOLD analysis project Ga0209645, IMG submission 184070) | Marine viral communities from the Pacific Ocean - ETNP_6_30 (SPAdes) (version 2) | ecosystem: Environmental > Aquatic > Marine > Oceanic | place: Pacific Ocean | collected 2013-06-19
TCTCTTATCAAGTTAGGGCAACTACTAAATATCTGTATTTTTGGTCTGCCACTTGGTTGTACTCGCAAGTATTCATGTATTTGAATCTTACCCTGAATTCTATTTTTATCTGCTCTTCGCAGCTTATGCCCACCTCGTTGTAGTGTTTCTCCAACTGTAGGGCCTGTAGTACCTGTTCTGTTCCATGCTGCTGTATCTAGTACACCTTGAACAGAAAAAGGATCTTCTAGTTCCATGTTTGTTATCATAACAGCAAGATCTTCACCTGTAAGACCTTTACGATATAACTCCCTATAAATTATAAGGGTGCCATCAGAAGGATCAACACAACCCCAAATACAAGCACTCTCAGAAGCGTAACCATAGTCTATACCTTTTACCCTTTCCCAACCTATTGGGATTTCAAAAGGAGGGATAACATGTACTCCTATATCAAACTCAGTGAAGGCAGCGCCCTCTGTTATATCCCAATTACCTTCTAGTAACTGTCTACGTTGCACATCTGGCAAGGCTTTTAGCATCTGCTCATATCTTCCATCTTTAGCAAGATATGGATTATCTTCAAGTCTAGCAGGTATGAATCGTCGTGTCAAGCCATCTGCACCAACAAAGCTTTCATTAGGCTCTGATGGGTTCACATAACGCTTCTTAACCCATGTTGCACCAGCACCACCGGGGTTAGCTGTACAACGCATGTATGGAGTAATATCAGGGTCTGTTGTTCTTAGTCGTGATGCTAAGTAGTTCCATGAGAATTCCGTACTTAAATGTGTGATTTCGTCAAAACCAATCCATGAATAAGCTTGGCCTTGGTATCTGTACACATCTGCATCTCGCTCAAGGAACCCAAACTCTAGTTTAGCTCCTGATGGGAAAGTCCAGATCTTTTCAACTTCTCTGAACTTACAACCCGGAAAAGCCTTCGGGTATAACTCCCTAGACTTATCTATAAGTTCCCTGAGTTCAGGCATAGACCTTCTTAGTACTAAGGCCCTGTGAGCAGCCCTATGAGCGAATCTCAGGGGATCTACAAGCATAGCATAGGACTTACCGCCCCCTGCTGCGCCACCGTACAGTACATCAGTCTCAGGAGCCGCTAAGAAGTCTGTCTGCGGCCCTTCATTAGGAGAAAAGATTACATTCTGATCTTCTAATTCTTTCTGTAACTGCACAGGTAGTTCTTCAATCTTATCTGAAGTTATTAACTTACCTTCAGTAGATACTTCTTTATTATCTAGTTTAGCAAGTGTAGACTTAGAAGTTTTTAAAGAACTTTTATGTGCTTTTAGCTTTGACTCTGCCTTTGCTATTAGCTTTTCTTTTTTTCTTACAGCCCTATTAGCTTCTATTCTAGCTTTAGTTTTAGAGTGATAATTATATCCTCTAGAGGGTGTGCCTTTCTTACGACCACCCTTTTTACGAGGAGTACCGTCTACTTTAAGTATAAAGTTACCGTCCTCGTCTTTTAAATAGTTATCTGGATTAAGTTCCCAATCGTCCATCTATAATCTTCTTTAATCCTTGATGACTAATTTTTCTACCTGTTTTATGTTCTAACCAAGTAGCACCCTCACGTAGGCTAAGTACCTTTTCCATTACTAAATTAGATATTTCTTCTAGAGCTTCTATTTGCTCTGGAACTTCTTCTAATAGGGATGGATGGTCTTTTGAAATTATATATCCAAAAGGTATAACACTACTGAGTTTCCGTCTGCTCAATTATAACCTCTTCTTTAGCAGGTAGTATAAAAACACCGCCTTGTACAGTATGGTTAACATCTAATCTGTCAGTTTTACCTAGTCCAATACGATCTAATATTGTTTGTGCTGCTTGAAGTCGTATATTGGCTTGAGGAACTGGCTGATCAGAGTTCATAACCTCAGTTAATTTAAGTGCAGCTTGTGGAGCAGATTGTGCTAGGATATTTGACGCTAGGTCTATAATTTCATTCTTTAGTGACTTGGTAACCTGCCAATGATTCCCAGAGTAACCTGCGAGTTCTGCTGCTTTCTTTGGATCACCCCCTACTTCTACAAGATGGCCTAGAAAGTTTTGCTGCTTTTCTGTCAAGTGTTTTTTAGTCATGTTTTATATTATAGGCATGGATAGCGGTTTTGTCAACTACTTTTTTAATAAAATACTTGACAAAACCACCTATCAACACTATACTAATTGTAAGCCCACCGGGGTTACATATAGTATATATAGATACTTTAAAGCCCCGCAGAAACACTTCAGAGTCCCCGCCCAAAGCCCTCCAGAATCTAGTTGACACTCCAAAGTTCTGTAAAATGTATGAGATTTAGTATATATATATGGGTACCCCCATGGCCACCTGCCCACCCCTGCGAGTTAGATAATACTCTAGAGTCTTCTTAAGTATTATTAGATTATTTACTTCTACTCCAGAGTCTTCTTAGAGATTCCAGAGACTTTGGAGAACTCCAGAGTCTAGTTGACAGACTCCAGAAGACTGTAAAGAGACTGTAAAGTTACAATTCACTCCAGAGATCTCTAAAGATTTCAGCGACCTAGCGAGTTTTTACAGGCCAAGCTCCAGAGGCTTCCCAGATCTAAGTATTCCTAAGAATACTTAAGCAAAAATACTCCCAAACTGACCAAACTCCGCAAAAAACCCACCGAAACCGCCAAAAATTCGCCAAATTTACCCATTCGCACGGAGATCCTGCGCATAATGCGCCTAACTCTCACGCGATGGGAGCTTGACCTTTTCGCTCTCAGCCTGTAGCTTTGTTGGGGCTGGCGGCAAGGCCAGTGACAATTTGAAACTAGGAGTCAGTATGAACACATTCGCAAACATCGACGCAAATCGCACCGCAAGCTACAAGCAATTCCAAGCCGTGATCAGTATGTTTACTGCTTGCGTTGCAAAGAAATGGCGTGTCAGTAAAACTAATACTAAGAACATGCGTATCCTTCGGGCCAGAGTCACGGCAGCGACTGCGGCACACTTTGGCGAAGCCAAGATGACTCACGGTGACGTACAGAAGTTTTTTAAACTTCAAGTCATCCCACGAGAAATCGAGCAGCGCATCGAAGATGACCAGTTGAAGAGAACTGCTGCTGCCAATAAAAATAAAAAATCAACTGCAAAGCCAAAAATAATCAAGCGTTAGTAATAAATTAATCTGCCCCCTTCGGGGGGCTTTTTCAAACCTTTGGAGTATTAAATATGATTCTTAATGAAGACGGTTCAGAATTAACTCGTTCAGAAAAGCGTGAGTATAGTAACGAATATAGTAATTATCTTGATATTAATTACACTACTCAAACTTTGCAAGATTTTGCCAAGGCTGTCTACGATCTAAGATATAGTTTAGATAATAGAATTAATAGAAAAGACTATGCTTCTGCTATGAGATTTATAGTAGAAGATGAAATAGGGCGTGTAGAATCTAGGGTTACTAGGAAAATCTTGGAAGCTATTGACGATGCAATTTCTTATCGTAGTGAAGATCTTTGTAAGTAAATTAACTAACCTGACTTGGGGAGCTTCGGCTCCCTTTTGTCAGTATAACTACAGGAGATTGTATGTTTGTTAAAGTAAAAGAACTGCCGAAGGGCGAGTTTTTGAAAAGAAAAAAAGAACATTCTAAAGTTTATAGTCGTGGCGATTATGACCGCAGTTATAAAAAATATAGAATTAATGACTGCGATGATATTAGTCGTGACTTGTTGGTTGATGGCGATAAGCTAGTTTGGATTGGATTTGATTATTAATTAGGAGACATAGTATGATACTTGGATTAATAGTTTTAGCTGCTTGGGTACTCGTAGCGATGGTAATTAGTACTTATACTGGAGCCATACTGCTGTCTATGGTGCTGAATGGTACTAGTTTAGATGGTGGGATGTTAGTGTTTGCAGTATGTTTTTTACTGTTTGGTGCAATACTTAGCTGGGGCTTTGTAGTAATGTGCTATAGCGCACTAAGAAAAGATAAAATACTATGAGCCAATGCGAACGATGCGGTGCAGTAAAGAGTAAATACTCAATGGTTTATATTGAATATAAACTATTGTGTGTTAATTGTGCAAAGAAAATTTTAATCTGGATTGATGGTGCTTGGTATGACTTATAAAGATTTAAAAAGAATTTTAGATGAATGTGATTATACTGATCTAGAAAAAGAAATTGTCATGGTTTCGGATGACGATAGACTTTTTGAATTGAGTATGGTACGCTGGGGTCAGGGATCGAAACAAGTTAAATCTCAACATTATTTTAAAATTAGTGAGGTGGTCGATGGTAAAGCTGGCTAACATAATATCTTCAGAGTCTTTAGAGCTTTTAAGATCTAATAAGTCTTTCTTTATGTCTACAAGTAGACCTTTATTAGGGTTTAATAGTTCTCAAAAGATCTTAAAAGGCTTTAAAGAAAAAGATTATACCACGGGAATACTTTATTTGCAACCAGCAGATGCAGTATCTACTAAAACTTTATGTCCCTATGCTGATGTTGCTGGCTGCAAAGATGATTGTTTAGGTAAAAAATCTGGTAGGTTAGCGATGAATCAATCGCAGTTAGCAATGACTCGGCGCACATTACAGTATGTACTAGACCCTGACGGGTTCAAGGACAGATTGCGTAGTGAAATAATTAAGAATGAAAAAGATAATTACTGTATCCGCTTGAACGGCACCAGTGATATTGATTGGACAGATTTAATTGAGTCGCTGCCCAACATACAGTTTTATGATTACAGTAAAGTACTGCATCGTGTCCAAAGAAATACTTTGTCTAACTATCATCTAACTTTCTCAGGTTCATTCCTGAACAGTAAAGTAATTAAACAAACTAAAACTGCAATCGCTGACGGTCTGAACGTCGCGCTGCCATTAAATACAAAAGAAACTAAGGGGGAGTTCAAACGACCAGTAACCATAATAGCCAACGGCAAGCGCCGTAAGTTATACAATTTTGATACTACAGACCTTCGATTCCTTGACAAAAAAGGTAGTATAGGTACACTACTGCGAAAGGGTTCTAGTATTAAACAAAGACTAGCTGAGATGGATCAGCCTAGTTTCTTCGGTAATCCTTTCACGCTCGTTCAACTGGCTTGACAGGGGTTAGGCGGGGTGCTAAAGTGGCCCCGTCATCACGACAAGATAGTTTTATTAATCAGGAGTTATTATGAACCAAGTAGTTCAAATGTTCGGCAACGCTAATCAAGTAGATGATCTTCGTAATACCGGCTACGGTGCCGCAGATTTTGAGGTCGCATCCACTCCAGTACTATTCAAAGCTAAAGACTCTGACAGGTTCGGCAATATCCATACTGTAAATAACAAAAGAGTTTACTATCGTGAGGATACCAACGATGTGTTGGCGATTCACGGCGAGCGATACAAGCCAGTATCTCATAAAGAAATGATTGATACTGCACGTAACATTCTAGAGCGTAGCAGTCTTAACTTAAAAGATATTAAAGAAACTATACAAGTCGGCGATGGCGGCTCAGTATGTTTTGTTCGGCACCTATTGCCTAATCATGAGATTCAAACTCCTGACGGTGACACGGCGCAGATGACCATGCTGCATATTAATTCTTTTAACTCAGTGTGGCCCTACCAAGCTAGTGCTGGGGCGCATCAGTCTGCATGTACTAATCATCAAGTGTTTACTACAGGTGCCGCTACAATCTACAAGGCTCGACATACTCAGAAGTTAAATGTAGATCATGGCGCTCGACAGTTAAATGGTATCATTGGAATGCTAGATAAACAGAATGAGATCTGGGCTGAGTGGGCAAACACTGAAGTAAACGAGACTAATGCATTCCTATTGATTAGCGAGGCAGCAGGATCTAAGTTTGCTATTGGCAAAGTTGGTGAGGGCGAAAACATTAGAGAGATTATGAATATGCCCACCGCATACAATAACAGCAGTTTGTTTTATATGTGGGATCTTTATACTAAGCACTATCGCCGCAACATGGGGCAGAACTATTGGGCTTTGTATAATACATTAACTGATTGGTCTAGCCATCATCGCGGCAGTCGTAAGAATGCTATTGATATTCCAGTGGCTCAAGTTAAAAAGTCTGAGCGAGTACAGAAAGTAATTGGTTCTTTCCCGCTCGCTGCCGCTGCATAGTATCTCCTGCCACCTGAGTAAGTGGATAAACTGCTCATTATAAACAACACAGTAATGCTGGAGGCATGATGAGCTATAAGGAAATCGTTGTTAAAGTTAGACTCATAGTTGATGAGTCGGTGGATGCTGAAGATCTAGTCCTTTGTTGTGACTATGAATTTAGTGATTTTTTAGAAAAGAGAATACAAGCCACTCAGATTGTGGGTTACACAGTAAAAGATGATGAGGGTAGAATCTTAGAAGATGTAGATTCTCTATATGAGCGGTACCTACCCAAAAAAGATGTGAAGGCATGATGAGTAAATTAACTTTAACAGAGCAGCAAGCAGCGTATATTGCTGATTATATAGAGTACGAATACTCAGAGAGAGCTTCAGAGTTAACGCTAACTGACGTTATTTTGGAAGCAATAGAATCTATTAACGGTGGAGCAATAGATGAAAACTAGAATTCATGTTAATCAGCATAATATAAAATCAAATAGCAAAGGTGCCAGCTTGCCTGTGATTACTGTTAAAGACTACAAACAAAATAGAAAAGCTAATCACGCTGCTGTAGTAGATGATGATGGTAAGGCGTTAGTAAAAGTAATTTATTCGCCAGACAACCCATTACCTTGCGGTGCTAAGGTTTGGATTGAAACTGATCTTGAGGTAATAACGCTATGAACTTCACCCAATATCTAAAACAGCATGTTAGGAATTACTCTAGTTATTTTTGGAGTTCTCCTCAGTCTTCTAATATAAAAGCTATTGCTTGCATCATAGGCATGTTAGAAATTTTAACACTAGAGCAAATAGTATCAGGAGATTTTAATGACAATGCTTCTTAAAGCTATCCGCGCTCAAGATAATTTATCTAAATACTTTGAGACTAATAAGCAGCACAAAAGTAAATTAACTGATGAAGAAAAGCAGTCAGTATTTAGAATGACTAGAGAGGGCTTTACAGTAGGTGAGATAGCAGAAGCTGTTGGGATAGGCTACTCAACTACATATAACTACAGGCGTCAGGAGCAGCGGAGAATGCTAAGTGGCCAATAAAGATTTAATTAGATGCGCTGAGTGTAAAAAACTAGGGCATCCACTAAGCATGGTTTTTATCTGGGTAAAAACATTATGCGGCAAGTGTGCCACCAAAAGATTAATGAATCAAAAAGGAATGAGGTAATGCAGTCAGTCATTGATGTTATTAATCATATATCTAAGTACGCAAAAGTTTATCACTTCTATGAGCCTGTTGGCGATGAAGTAAGAGCCGACGCATTAGATCTGTGCTTAAGACATGGTGATGATTTTGTAATTACATTTATTGAAAACTACATTAACTTAGCAATTGAGGAGTCAGTATGAGTGCGACGGATACAGTTCAAGAATTTAAATCTGATATTGATGATTGGTGGTGCCAGACTTTTGCGCTACGCATAGCGGCTCCTGCACCTAATACTAGAATGCGCGATAGATTTATTACGTTTGTCGAGCGGCGATGTGCCGAGGTCGGGTGCTACAAACTTGATGATAAGCAACTAGGTATTTTATTCTCAGAGTTTATAGAGTATCTGGGCGAATGGTAGAAGACATACTAGAATTAAAAACAATGCTGCTCAACCCAAAACGCAGCGACAGTTTTACTACGTGGGTCTATGTTGATGGATGGCGCTTGTGTGACATTTCTATTGGTAGCAAAAAAGCTACAGTAAAACCAATAGCAGGAGGTTCTAAAAAAACATTTACAATCAGACAGATACGAGATGAACTTAAATCTATTTATTGGTATGCGGCAAAGCAACATGCCAGTAGAGGAGTTAAGAAGCGCCCGAAAAACTGGCAGGATCTTTATGCTTGACATTCATGGGCGTGGATGGTAAATTACGCAAACTTAACCAAAGGAGTATAAAATATGGTATTAGAAGGTATCGCTTATTGGGCAAGTGTTAAATCACCTAACACTACTTTTGAGCCTACTTATACAGTCAACCTAGTAATATCTAGTGAGGATGCTGAGCGCCTTAGATCAGAAGGTATCAAGGTTGTTGATAAGGAAGAAGGCCCAACAGTTGTTATTAAGCGCAAAGTAAATGGCCCTAATGGTATGATACGACGCGCACCCAAACTAATTGACCGTCAGCGTGAAGAGGTTGACTATCAAGTTGGTAATGGTTCCAAAGTAAAGGTTCAATATAAGCCTTGGGAATCAACTCGTAATGGTACTGTATATCGTGGATTAGATTTCCAAGCTATGCAAGTACTAGAACTAGTTACTTATTCCGGCGACGGAGATGAGTTTGATGTTGAAGATGAAGAAGAACTGGAGGAATTATGAGCGATCAACAAGGATGGACTTACACAACTGAAGACGGACTCTACGCTGTAGATAAGTTTACAGATGAAGGTAAGTCCGCATTCATTCTGTTACTAGAAACAGACAAAGAGGTGGCGACACTTCGCAAGACTATGGCTAAATTAGAAATGGCTTTACGGGGTTTCAATCAAGCTATAGGGCAACAACTTACAGAAGACATGCTAGTAGAAGAGGAGGAAGCTGACGAACCAGTTAAATCAGAATCACATGAGATCTAAAACTAAAGGGGCTGTAAAGGCCCCTTCTTTTTATGGAGGTTAAATGTCATTTGTAGAATATCATAAGCCCTGCCCATTGTGCGGCAGTAGTGATGCAGCAAGTGTTAATGAAGACGGGTCAGCGTATTGCTTCAGTTGTTATGAAAGAATACCTGATTACTATGGCGACAATAAGTTTGAGGATAATGTGGAAGACTTTAGAACTTATAAAAACAACTCTATGAATAATAACGACGGAGACTTTATAGCTTTGACTGATCGTTGTATCTCATTGGATACAGCTAGGAAGTTTGGAGTTAAGGCTACTAAGTATCAAGACAATGTAACTTCTCACTTATACCCCTACTACATAGCTAACGAAATAGTAGGTACAAAAGTCAGAGATTGTAAAACAAAAGACTTTTCTTGGCGCGGCTCCCCCAAGGGTACGATGCTCTTCGGTCAACAGCTATGGCAACACGGTGGTAAGTTTATAACCATTGTAGAAGGTGAATGTGACGCCATGTCAGCCTACGAGTTGATGGGGTCAAAGTGGCCTGTAGTGTCCGTTAAGAACGGTGCTGGCGGTGCAGTAAAAGACCTTAAAGAAAACCTAGAGTTCTTAGAATCTTTTGATAATGTGGTTATTAACTTTGATAACGACAAGGTAGGAATGGAAGCGGCTACAAAAGCTGCTAGATTATTCAAGCCGGGGAAGGCAAAGATAGTGCATCTACCGCCCGAATCTAAAGATGCTAATGACATGCTACGCAATAACAAGAAGAGTGCGTACATGGCAGCATGGTGGGCAGCTAAGGTATATACCCCCGCTGGCGTACTAGATATTACCGACATGAAAGAAGAGTTCTTTAGTGAGGATGAAAAAGAATCTATTCCCTATCCTTGGGAGGGCCTCAATGAAAAACTGTTTGGTATACGGATGGGTGAACTTGTTACGGTCACTGCGGGTACAGGTACTGGTAAGTCTAGTGTCGTTAGGGAGCTAGAACATTGGCTACTAAAAACCACAAAAGATAACGTAGGCATACTGGCCCTTGAAGAGAACTGGAAGCGTACAGTATATGGACTACTATCTATTGAGGCTGACAAGCGACTATACATAAAACAAATAAGAGATGAAGTACCTAAAGAACAACTGTCTAAATACTTTGATTTCCTTCATGCAGGAGATAATGCTCATAGATTGATAGTGCATTCACACCTTGGAGTACAAGATGTAGACGAGCTATTCTCTAAACTTAGATACATGATTATAGGACTTGATTGTAAGTGGGTAGTCATAGATCACTTAGGCATGATGACATCTGCTATGGCTGAAGGCGATGAGCGTAGAGCCATTGATAACATTATGACTAGGCTTAGATCTTTAGTAGAAGAGACAGGCGTAGGCATGGTACTTGTGTCTCACTTACGCCGTATTGATGGTAACAAGGGACATGAGAACGGCATCGAAGTAGCTATGTCACACCTTCGCGGATCTAATGGTATTGGTCAAATATCTGACTGTGTTATTGCACTAGAGCGTAACCAGCAATCTGATGATCCAGTTGAATCAGCGACTACACGGCTTCGTGTCTTGAAGTCTAGGTATACAGGTGAGACAGGACTAGCTGGCCATTTGTTATATGACAAAGATACTGGTAGACTAAGCGAAACATTTGTTGAAGAAGACAAAGAGGAAATAGAACTTTGAAACACCTAGTATTTGACGTAGAGACTGATGGACTTGTATCAACTAAAATATGGTGTATATGTGCAGTAGATGTAAATACAAATGAAGAATATGCTTTTGGCCCTGATCAGTTACAAGAGGGATACAAACTCTTAGAGTCTGCTGACAAACTGATAGGACATAACATAATTGGTTTTGACATACCTGTGGTCGAGAAGTTTGGTAAAGTAAAACTACGTGACAAGATCATAGTAGATACACTTGTGTTATCTAGATTGTTTAATCCAATACGTGAAGGCAATCACGGTCTTGAGCGTTGGGGCTACGAGCTAGGATCTCCTAAGATTGACTTTGAAGAGTATGATAGATTCTCTAACGAGATGCTTGAGTACTGTATGCAGGATGTCAGACTAAATAGATTAGTCTTTGATGCGCTCAAGAAAGAAAGTAAAGGCTTCACTAAACAAAGCGTAGATCTTGAGATGGAAACATACAAGATAATATCCGCGCAGCGTGAGCATGGTTTCTTATTAGACATGGACGCAGCTACATCATTACTATCTGAATTAAACATTAAGATGGCTGATGTGGTAGCACAGGTTCAAGAGAGGTTTCAGCCAAGGAAAGAAACACTGTGGCTGTACCCTAAGTATACTAAAGATGGTAAGCTATCTAAGTCTGCTACAACTAATCTAGGTAAGAACACTAGGCTAAGTCAGTTTGAGTACAGTCAGATGCAAGCTGTAACTAAAAAAGACTCAGTAGTTAAAGTTGCTAGAAGTATCATTACCGACTTCAACTTAGGTTCTAGAAAACAAATAGGTGAATACTTAATAGAGTTTGGTTGGAAGCCAAAGGCATTCACACCTACTGGACAACCACAAGTAGATGAAAAGATACTATCTAAAGTAGATAACATACCAGAAGCTAAGTTGATAGCTGATTATCTTATGTATCAGAAGCGCGTGGCTCAAGTAGAATCTTGGATCAAGAAAGCAGATCCTGACAATAGAGTTAGAGGTTATGTTAATAGTAATGGTACAATTACAGGGCGCATGACACACAAAGATCCTAATCTAGCACAGGTTCCTAGCACGGCATCGCCGTATGGGAAAGACTGTAGAGCGTGTTGGACGGTTCCAAGGGGCAGTAAACTTGTGGGCATAGACGCCAGTGGTCTTGAACTCAGGATGCTGGCACATTATATGAACGATGAGGACTATACTAATGAAGTCATTAACGGAGACATTCACACCACTAATCAAAAACTTGCAGGAATTGAATCAAGAAATAAGGCGAAGACATTCATTTATGCCCTCTGCTACGGCGCAGGAGTTAAACGACTGTCAGAAATTCTTGGAGGAAGCACAAGCCATGCAAGTTCAGTTAGAGAATCTTTCTTTAATAATCTTCCAGCATTTACAACTCTTACAAATAACGTTGAAAGATCTTCAACGAAAGGATTCCTTAAAGGGTTAGATGGTAGAAAGTTATTTGTCAGATCTAAACACTCTGCACTCAACACTCTTCTACAGGGTGCTGGTGCTATAGTAATGAAGCAAGCTTTAATTATATTTAATAACGCTCTAAATAAAGAAGGTATTGACGCTCACTTTGTCGCTAACGTACATGATGAGTGGCAAGTAGAGGTAGATAAAGAACATGCTGAACGGGTGGGTGAGATTGGAGTCGCTGCTATTGTAGCTGCTGGTAAAGATCTTAGCCTTAATTGTCCACTAGACGGAGAGTACAATGTCGGAAACAACTGGGCTGAAACCCACTAATAAAAACACATACTTTGAGGATGGGCAGTGGTGGTACGCAGGTGCAAAAAGTAGGCGGGAAGGAGAGAGACAGTCTTTAGAGTCCCATGTAAAGAAAAATAAAACTAGAATGTTTGTGGACGGAAAGTACATACCAAAAACCCACCCATTACATAAGCCGGGGCGCTACAAAGGTTTTACTGATGCAGCCTTTAGTTCTCTTCAGAACTATGAAGACTCTAAGCAAGGTCAAGTATATATTCTACGAAACCCTGCTTTCCCTAGCTGGTGTAAAATTGGCATGGCTGTAGACGCACAAGATAGATTAAAACAGTATCAAACATCCTCACCATACAGGGACTATGAGGTAGTAAAAACATATGACACTGACGATAGGCGAGCAGCAGAAGCAGCTGCCCATGCGTTACTTGAAGAGCATTACCCACGTAGAGGGGAGTGGTTTGTTTGTGACGCCAGTTTAGCTATTGATAAATTAGATTCTTTATTTGAGGTAAAACAACTTGAACTCTTCTAAATCTTTAGACACTTTAATAGAAGATATTTATTCTGTGTTATCGCCGCTGTGCGAGAACAAACCAATAGATATACCAGATGAATCCATAGAGCAGCTTGGAGATAATTTAAAAAATATATTCTATAGCTGGAAGAATCCTGAGAAGAGGAACTCTAATTTTTCTTTGAGGATGTCAAATGTAGGTAAACCTTCTAGACAACTGTGGTATGAAAGCAAGAATAAAAACGCTAGAGAATCAATATCACCGCCTACATTTATAAAGTTTTTATACGGGCATTTACTAGAAGAGATATTACTTTTTCTTGTTGACCTGTCTGGACATACAGTTACAGATCAACAGAAAGAAGTTAATGTCGATGGCATCCTTGGACACATAGACTCTAAGATTGACGGTGAAGTAGTCGATGTTAAGACTGCATCAGGCAGGGCGTTCAATAAGTTTCTTTCTGGTACTCTGGCAGAGGACGATCCTTTTGGTTACATAGCCCAGTTATCTGGATATGAAGAATCAGAAGGCACTTCTAATGGCGGGTTCTTAGCTATTAATAAAGAGACAGGCGAGCTTGCTTTATACAAGCCAGAAGAACTGGACAAGGTTAATATCAAGAATAGAATAAATAAAATAAAAAGTGATCTGGCGCTTGACTCGCCGCCCGAAAGATGCTACGATCCCGTACCAGAGGGCAAAGGCGGTAACATGAAACTTAATAAGAATTGTTTCTATTGCCCCTACAAGTTTGAATGCTACAGTGATTCTAATGACGGTAAAGGTCTAAGGCAATTCCAATATGCTAGAGGCCCTGTATTCTTAACAGAAGTTAAATCCGTGCCTAGAGTAGAGGAGATTACGTGAACTCAAAAGTAATTAAAAAAATAAATAGAAAAGCTGATGCCATACTTATGGAGTGGTTGAAAGGCATGACGCCAGAAGAAGATCACGACAGGATAACTAAGGATAACCTGTATTCTTTTTTACCTGACGCTAACTACTTCTATGCTAACAATCATATGTGGCTTAGTTTTTATTCCCCTAAGTGGACTAAGAAAACAATAAAAAAATTAGTTTCTTTGGGGGTAGATGTAGATTCAATATCAATGCAAGACCTAGAAAATTACAGGGCTAGAAATAGAGAGAAAGAAGATTAGTACAAAAAGAAAACAATTAAAGCCCAGAGTAAGAAAACCTAGAGTCCCCCGCCCTAAGAAATACGTCAAGTCAGATGGAAGTAAATATGATTCTATATGGGAAGCAGTCCTTCATGAGTCTATACTAAAAGATTGGGAACACCATGCTGACAAAATATCTTATATCATAGAGCATACTTATGAACCTGACTTTGTTAGAGAGATAGACGGTAAGTTAATCCTATTAGAATCTAAAGGTAGGTTCTGGGACTTCCAAGAATACAATAAATATGTTTGGGTTAAAAAGCATTTACCTGAAGACACAGAACTAGTATTCTTGTTTGCTAACCCCTCCGCTCCTATGCCCGGAGCCAAGAGGCGTAAGGATGGTACTAAGCGATCTCACGCTGAATGGGCATACAAAAATGGTTTTAGATGGTTTAGTGAAGACAGTATTCCAGATGACTGGATTGATGTTACCGCTAAGGAATCTGAAGAATTTAAACAACGTAATGATAAACTTGATTTGGAGATGCAATGAGCATTGATGACGCAACACCAGAAGAGTGGAATAAAGTTAAACTTAATACGGCCATAGCTGATGCTTGGAATACAGCAGAAGAATGGGAAGGGTCTAATGATCATCCTGTGTACGGTGAAAACATTCCTGATAATCGTTTAGGTAAATCGTACTCTAATTTAATAAACACTATGGTAGATCATCCACCCCACTATAATAACGGACACATAGAGTGCATAGAAGCTATTGAGGCCATGCTCACGCCTGATGAGTTTGTAGGTTATTTGCGTGGTAACTCTTTGAAGTACCGCTGGAGATTTAGGTACAAGAAAAAACCCATAGAAGATCTACGCAAAGCTCGTTGGTACGAGGAGCGATTGCTCAAGTTCTTGATGGAGAATCAGGATGTCTTGGGATAGGAAAGAGGAACGTAGGGAAAGGTTCAACAAGCGAAAACAATCTAAAAATAAAGCGAGAACCAAAGGGTACAGAAAAGATCAACTTAGGGAAAAGGATGACGTTGATGACATTAAAAACTGGGAAGATGAATTACTTAGGCATAGAGATAGACTATGACAAAGAAGAATTACTTAATGAGTTTTCTTTACAAACTTTAAAAGACAGATACTTTTGGGAAGATGAAACACATGCTCAAGAAGCTTTCGCACGGGCTGCTGTATACAGTTCTACTTATCAAGGACATACTGACTTCGATCTTGCACAGCGACTTTACAATTACGCAAGTTCTAATTGGTTCATGTTTAGCACTCCTATCCTTAGCAACGGGGGAACCAAGCGTGGTTTACCTATCTCTTG
>Ga0209645_1000912_pt1 | contig 15128 bp, 19 predicted proteins | sample ETNvirenome_6_30_FD_184070 | JGI IMG/M metagenome (GOLD analysis project Ga0209645, IMG submission 184070) | Marine viral communities from the Pacific Ocean - ETNP_6_30 (SPAdes) (version 2) | ecosystem: Environmental > Aquatic > Marine > Oceanic | place: Pacific Ocean | collected 2013-06-19
ATTTCGTTCATTCTATATCTATAAATACTGTTAAATATGTATTATGCAAACAGTATCAAGGTATTTACTATCACAATTGGTAATAGCCTACATAAATGGTTATCACGGAAGGAACTCGCAAGTGTACGATAGACGTTTAACACTACATAGAGGGGTATCTAACCCCATTACGTTCACATTCAAGAACGAGGACCAAAAGGCCCAAGATATTACTTCAAAGACCTACGAGTTCAATATGATCGATTCTGAATCTAAAAAAGCGGTGCTTACAAAGACTCTTACAATAGATGATGACGGTTCTACAGTGAGCACTAGAGGTGATGCAAGTTGCACAATAACAGAAGGCGATTTGTTGCCACTTGATGCTAAGTTCTATAATTTCGCAGTCAGAGAAGTTAAGTCAGATGGTAGTAGAGAAATTACATACTCGGACACAGGATATGCGGCCGCTGGAACAATTGAACTTTTGGATGGTGCTTATCCTGAATTTGTAAGCAGTACTAGTGTTTCAAGTTTTACGGCAAGTGGAGGATTGAGATCATTGACTTATACTTCAAGTGACGTGGACGCAAGGCCAGGTATCAACAACAATAAGGCATTACATACAATCGCGATATATCCAAAAAACTTTTCAGGTACATTAAGGGTACAAGGAACAATGTCGAGTAGTCCTGAGGACACCGACTATTTTGAAGTAACCTCAACAACTTTTTCTGATGCTTCTACTCCAACCACATTGAATTTTACAGGTGTTTACCAAAACGTGAGATTTACATGGGGTAATGACTCTGGTAATACTGGAGTGATTGACAAAATCCTTTATAGACAGTAAAATATAGTTTATGAACCTGATCCAGAATACAATTCTGACAAGTCTGCCTGCGGGTAGAAAAAAAACTCCAAGTGGTTGGATAAGTTTCAACGCACCTTGTTGTGTGTACAATGGTGAAACAGCAGACAAAAAGAAACGTGGTGGCATAATGACTAGTGCTGATGGCACTGTAAGTTATCACTGCTTTAACTGTGGCTTCAAAGCAAGTTATGTGATAGGTAGAAAACTTACATACAAGATGAGACAGTTCATGGGATACATTGGCATACCCGATGACACAATACGTAAATTGGCAATAGAGGCAATGCGTGAAGAAGAGGGCGATGTCAAATATGAAAAGAAAAAATTTGTAACATTTAAGAAAAAAGAATTGCCAAAACACACAAGGTTACTTGGCGACTGGCTGGAAGAGTACACAGTAGGAACAATGTTAACAGAACAACAAAACAAAATTGATAATCTACTGAACTATCTAGCAGGAAGGGGTATAGGTGCAGATTGGTATGACTTCATGTACTCGTCTGACAAGCATTGGGACGTTGATAAAAGATTGTTGATTCCATTTTATTGGCGTGGTGATGTCGTTGGCTTTACAGGAAGGATGTTTGAACAATCGGACAAAGTGAAATATTACACAGACGTACAACCAGGATATGTGTTCAACATGGACGCACAGGATTGGACAAGGAAGTTTGTGATAGTCACAGAAGGACCATTTGATGCGATTACCGTTTCTGGTGTGAGCATACTGGGATCAGAGATAAATGAAACACAAAGAGAGTTGATAGATGCATTGGGAAGACAGGTAATTGTGGTACCAGACAGAGATGCTCCAGGAGAGAAACTGATTAACCAAGCAATAGAATTTGGATGGAGTGTTGCTTTTCCAGAATGGGACAAAACGGTTGGCGATGTGGCGGAGGCTGTGTTAAAATATGGTAGACTGTTTACTATACAATCAATACTAAAGACTACAGAGTCGAGTAAACTAAAAATAGATTTAAAGAGAAAGATGTATGGCTGAATACACATTTGATGTACAAAAACTTTATATAGAAATGCTTTTGGCAGACGCAGAATCGTTTGCTAGGGCACAGAACATATTCAAACCTGAATCGTTTGATCGTAAACTACAACCTATTGCTAAGTTTGTCAAAGACTACATGGACGAATACAAAGTAATGCCTGATGTCGAACAGGTAAATGCCAAACATGATATAAAATTAAAATCAGCGAAAGATCTAGATCCAAGTCATTTTAATTGGCTACTAGATGAGTTTGAAACTTTTTCAAGACACAAAGCACTAGAACACGCAATACTACAATCTGCAGACTTACTAGAAAAAGGAGACTATGCTCCTGTAGAAGACATGGTCAAAGATGCAGTCAATGTGGGACTGACTCGTGATCTTGGTACAGACTACTTTGAGGATCCTAAAGGAAGACTAGAGGCACTCAAGGCAAACAACGGACAGATCAGCACTGGCTGGGCTAACTTAGACAAGAAACTATTCGGTGGATTTAACCGAGGAGAACTAAACATCTTTGCAGGTGGATCAGGCGCAGGTAAGAGTTTATTCTTGCAGAATCTTGCAGTTAACTGGGCACAGGCTGGTCTGAACGTTTGTTACATATCTTTTGAATTGAGTGAACAACTTACTGCCATGAGATTGGATGCAATGATGACAAACATTCCAACAAAGAAAGTGTTTCCAGAAATTGATAATGTAGAAATGAAAGTCAAGATGTTGGCAAAGAAATCAGGTACATTACAGATCAAATATTTGCCTAGTGGTAGCAATGTGCTAGACGTTAGAACATACTTAAAAGAATTAGAATTGAAAAATAAAAAGAAAATTGATTGTATATTGATCGACTACTTAGATCTTATGATGCCAAAAAGTAAAAGAATATCTCCTGCAGATCTATTCATAAAAGACAAATATGTATCTGAGGAACTGAGAAACTTGGTAGTTGAGAAACAATGTGTGTTGGCGACTGCATCACAGTTGAACAGGGCCAGTGTTGAAGAGATAGAATTTGATCACTCTCACATATCGGGTGGGTTGTCTAAGATCCAGACAGCAGATAACGTGATAGGTATATTCACAAGCAGAGCGATGAAGGAACGTGGCAGATATCAAATACAGTTTATGAAAACTAGATCAAGTTCTGGTGTAGGACAAAAAGTAGACTTGGAGTTTGATGTAGACAGTTTAAGGATAAGAGACTTAGCAGATGATCCAGAATACAAACAGTTTGACAAACAAAGAAGCACAATATATGATTCTTTGAAACAAACTTCAAAAGTATCAGCGGCGGACGGAACTCCAAAAGATGCTAGAAACGAAGTTCCTGATCCACGTAAAGGCGATACTATCGGCAAAGTAAAGGCCACAGTCGAGGGTGGCAAACTGAGACAACTTCTCAACGAACTGCACTCAGATGAAGAACAATAATGACATTGAATACATTTACGAGAAATTAAGTTCTCTTTATCCTCATTATTCAAACAGGAAACCAAAAGCAAAAATATATTCTAAAGCCTATACCAGTCTAATCGGTGTTATGCTATCTGCACAGAGTCAAGACAAAAGAACAGCGATAGCGTGTGACCAGTTGTTTGCGTTGGCAGATACTCCCGAAGACATGATCAAACTATCCCAGGAAAAAATAATAGAAGCAATCAAGCCTGCAGGATTATTCAATGCAAAAAGTAAAAACATTCTTGCCACAAGTAAAATGTTGTTAGAGAAGTTTGACGGCCAGGTTCCTAGGACACAAAAAGAACTCATGACTTTGCCAGGAGTGGGCAGAAAAAGTTCTGACATTGTGATGAGATTTGTGTTTGGTGAACCACACATAGCAGTTGACACTCATGTCTTTAGAATGTTATGGCGACTGGGTTGGGCCGACAGTCTTGACGAGGGCAAGGCATCAATCACAGTAAACAGCACAACACCAAGCAAATACAAATACGGTGCACATATGTGGTTGATTACACATGCCAAGAGAGTATGTAAGTCAAGATCTCCGATCTGTGACCCTTGTGTGTTGAGTGCCGCATGTGACAAAAGAGACATCGACATACCTAAAAGTAAACTTCGCCAAAATTTACAGTCATAATAATATACGTAGATAAATATATTTGCTCAAGGCAAAACAGGCAAAACTAAAAGCATAGGCAAATGAAAGACAAAGAACTAAACGACATAACAAGGCTGTACGATAGATTTATTAGGCAATGTCCAGGCACAGAAGAATACACGCATAGGCTAGCCGAGGAAACTCGAATCATCCTTCAACTACGTTTCGTAGATTACTTCATCCAAATATGTGACATTATAGCAATGACACGAGACATACCACACATGACACGTGGTAGTGCTGGCTCGTCATTGGTCTGTTACCTACTGGGCATAACAGATGTGGACCCAGTGGAGTGGGACATACCCGTGGCAAGATTCCTCAATCCCAACCGAGATGACTTACCTGATGTTGATATAGATTTCCCCCATCACAAGCAGGACGAAGTCATGCAGAGGATATTTAAAAAATGGCCAGGACGCAGTGCTAGGATATCTAATTATGTGCTCTATAAAGATAAATCAGCAAGGCGTGAAGCGGCCAAGCGTTTGGGTGCCAAGGGTAACCTACCCCGCAGGTTCACATATGATTCACTAGGCATTGACACCAAAGAAGCCAAGAGGATCGAGAATAAATTGAAAGGCAAGAAGAGATGCATATCAAAACACTGCGGAGGAATACTAATGTTTCAAAGACAATTACCAAAAAGCCTGTTCACGGCGGAAAATCAAATACTACTAGACAAGAACGAAGTGGAGGACCTAGAACACCTCAAGGTGGATATTTTAGCCAATCGTGGTTTGTCGCAACTCATAGAAATAGAACCAACAATGAAACTGACAGACTACCCGGAGGAAGATGCCGCTACCTCGGACCTTTTATGTCGAGGAGACGTGTTGGGAGTGACACAAGCAGAGAGTCCTGCCATGAGGAGACTGTTCAGGGCCATACAGCCAAAGAGTAGCAAGGACTGTGTGTTCGGAACTGCACTGATAAGACCAGTAGCGGTGTCCGGCCGTAAGAAAGCAACCATGTTCCATGACTGGAGCAAAGAGCGTATGAGCGACACCATAGTGTATGAGGATGATGCAATAGATAGAATATCCGAGGTGCTGGGTATAGACAAGTACGAGGCGGACATGTACAGACGTGCCTTTGCAAAAAAGAACGAAGAAAAGATCATGGAGTTCATATCGAGACTAGGCAATCATCCACGCAAGGATGAGATAATAACAATGCTACAGTCACTTTCTGGATTTGGATTGTGCAGAGCTCATGCTGTAAATCTAGGCAGGCTGATATGGGCACTGGCCTATCAAAAGGCACACAATCCAGAAAAATTTTGGAAGTCCTGCCTTAAACATTGCCAAGGATCGTACAAACGTTGGGTGTACAGGACAGAAGCAAAACGTGTTGGCATAGAAGTTGTAACACCAAGTAAATCTGATAAGTGGGACACGCCGGAGTTTCAATACAGAAAATATGGTTGGTGGAGCCAAAATGAATTTATGCCTGGCATGTATGTGAAAGAACTGTACCTAGACAAGGTAGAATTTGCAGGCATGATAGCAAATGGTCGAGTGTTCCGTGGTGACAAAGGAAGGTACGTTACTTTTCTTACTCTAGGAATTGGTAATGGACAGTATATAGATGTGACCATTAAGAAGGCCTTTGCTTATAGTGACCATGATGTCGTGTGGGGACAGGGAACTATAAAACATTCCAACAATTCTGATTACGTAGAGTGCTTTGATTCGAAAGGTTTTAGATTAGAAAAATATCTTTTGGACTAGCACCAATTCATTAAATAAGCATATAATGATTCTAATAGCACACAGGGGCAATGTCAACGGTCTGAATCCAGAACGGGAAAACACAGTAGCCTACATAGAAGAGGCATTAGGCCAAGGATACCATTGTGAAATTGATATAATTGATTACGACAACAATCAATTTACCCTAGGGCATGATAAGGATGGCGAAAAGGTCAGCACAGACTGGCTTAAGAATAATAATTTATGGTGTCATGCAAAAAGTTACAAGGCATTGGAGGCCATGATAGCAAAGGGCATACACTGTTTCTTTCATAGAAGTGATGACTATACACTAACATCATTTGGTTACATATGGGCGTATCCAGGCAAAACAGGTGGGAAGAAATCAATAGCAGTACATCCAGAAAAGTTAACGCCGGAAGAAGTAGGAAAGTTTGACGGTGTGTGCAGTGACTATGTGGAGAAGTTTCGTGATTAAACTTTTAATTTTAGATGTCGACGGTGTGCTTACAGACGGCAAGAAATATTATAACAGAGATGGCGATGTTGTCATGAAAACATTTTGCGATAAAGATTGGACAGCAATCAAAAGATTTAGGGCAATGGGAGTAAATGTTATATTTTTAACTGGAGATCCTTTCAATGAAAAGATTGCATCGAACCGGAACATCGACTGCATCGTGAACAGGAAGGATGGCAGACACACCGACAAAGAAGATTACCTGCAAGAAATTTGTGACACATACAAAGTTACTGAGAAAGAAATTGCATTTGTGGGAGATGATATTTTTGACATGGGTATTATCAAAAAAGTAAAATACTCTTACTGCCCAGAAGATTCTACAGAAGAAATACAAAATGCAGTAACTGATATTATAACTGCACCAGGTGGAAATAATTGTATAATGATATTGTTTGATTATCTTAAAGATTCAAAATTATTGCCAAAAAAATATGATGACGAAGAGCATCTCAAAGAAGTTTACTCGCTTGACGTAAAGGAAAAATTTTAATGCACGATATAACACTATACGGACACATGACCGTCGATAGAATATTTGATGGCTTTCAAGAAAAACAAACACTAGGTGCAATGGTCAATATGTGGAGAACATTCAAACAGGTTTCTCCAGACATGGATATAGGAATGTGTCCAACTTCAATAGGAGAGGCCGTTGTGTACATAGACAGAGATTCAAGCACGAGGTATTCGAACTTTGTTCCGGACCTTAAAACAAACTCTCCTATCATACAACAGTCTAAGATATCACACGCGATGTACATAAACAAATTACTTGATGTAAGTTGGCTAAAAGACTTAACAGGAATTGTATCAGCAGATGTTTGTGCAGGGCCGAGGGTTGATCCTAAATTACTACAATACTTAGATTACTTTTTCATAGCAGATGAAGATGCATATGCGGATCTTTCAACAATGTGCAAAGACACAAAAGGACATGTAATACTACACACAAATAAGAGTAGTGTAGTCTCAGATGGAAGATATGAAGTTAAGTATGAAATAGATGAGGGTATGTTTGTACCAAAGAGCAACGTACTTGGTGCGGGCGACATGTTTGCAAGTTGTTTTTTATATGGCCTACATCTTGGATTACAGATAGAAGAAATACAAAAATTTGCACACGAAACAACTAGTAAATTGATAAGGACAGAGAATGAAAAAATATAATCTATTACTACCTATAGCAGGCAAGGCCCAGAGATTCATAGACGCAGGATACACAATGCCTAAAGCGTTGATACTTGCTAAAAATAAACACGTGATAGACTGGGCTATGGATTCAGTCGACACCAAAGATTGCAACTTAATTTTCATGGTTAGGGTGGACCATGTTTACAATTTCAGTATAGATAAAATTCTCAAACAAAAGTTTGGCGAGGACATCACTATTATTAAACTTAACAAAGTGACAAGAGGTGCATTAGAAACTTGCACTTTAGCCAGAGAACACATAGACAACGACCTGCCTTTGATAGTATACACACCAGACGTACACTTTGGTCCTGTGTTCAATCCCGACACAATAAGCAAGGATAGTGACGGCTTCCTGTTAACGTTTACAGCAAACAGTCCTGATCATAGTTACTCAGAGTATGGCGAGGACGGAATAGTTACCAACGTAGTCGAGAAGGAAGTTATATCTAAAGAAGCCAACGTTGGCCTCTATCATTTTAAATCAGGTAAAACATTTTTGAAGTACGCAGACGAAATGATCAGTAACGAAATAATGTACAAGAATGAATTCTATATAGCACCAATGTACAATCTAATGATAAGAGATGGTCTGAAGATAACAGCCGCGAACACAGAAAAAATGCACGTGTTAGGGACACCTCATCAGTTTGAATTCTTCTGTAAGCGTGTGATTACACGATTTGGAGATAGGCCAATTGCACTCGCGAGTGACCACTCTGGTTTTGTTGCCAAGAAGCAGTGTCAGGATGTTCTGGACAACCTAGCAATACCATACATCGATGTTGGCACATACACAGATAAGGCATGCGACTACCCCGACTATGTTTTGCAAGTTACAAGACTTATTCAATCAAACGACTGCTCTCATGGTATCAGTTTTTGTAGATCGGGACAAGGTGCAAACATCACCGCTAACAAAGTTACCGGAATAATTTCTGCCTTGTGTTTTGACGAATACACAGCAGAGATGTCTATCAAACACAACTGTGCAAATCATTTTGCCATCCCGTCCAAGTATGTTGACAAAGCAAAAATACAAGACATAATAGAAGCGTTGCTGAAATCCTCATTCGACGGTGGCAGGCATTTCACAAGACTCTACAAGTTTTTATGATTATAAACCATAAACGTAAGTTTGTGTTTGTGTGTGTTCCGAAGACTGGTTCAACCACACTATCAAAGCACTTTATAAAAATAGACAACCTACCGATTGAAAGAAGTTGGTTAAAGGCCAGATGGCATTGGCCGATGTCTCAAATACAAAAACATTATAGACTTCCATTACAGGACTATTATACATTTGCCTATCATAGGAACCCATGGGATAGGATGATATCGAGTTGGATAGAGTTCACAAATGACCATGGACATTTAATAACATGGAGCCAAGCATTAAAAGATCAATATAAAACATTTGAAGATTTTATTTTGAACTTTCAATCATCTGAATGGGCAAATGAAATACATTTTCGACCAACTTGTTACTACACACACGTCAATGGCAAACAAATGGTAAATCATATCGCAAGGTATGTAAATTGGCAGACAGAAACCAAAAGCATCTTGGAAAAAATTGAATTGGATATTAATGACATGGAAGGAAAACGTTATCGTAAAACAAAAAGAGATAGCGATTATAGAAAATATTATACAAACGACAAAATGATTGAAGCAGTGCAAAATCATTTTAAAATTGATATTGACACATTTGGAGATAAATTTTGACACAATGTATTTTACTATCACACGTGTTTATTCGTGACAACGAACATTGGAAAGTCGAGTGTGTTGAATTTGCCTTGCACCACTGGAGGGCCAACAATCCAGAGGCTTACATAATAGTTACGGGACACGGATTGAGGCCTGACATCGATGGGTACTGTAATCACATTCATTGGCCTAACAGTATCGTGGAAGATGACATAAACGTTGGGCATCCACATCTTGTTAGCGTTGGGCTCGAACATGCTGTCCAAAAAGGATTCAAGACAGTTTTAAAATCCAGGGCCGATACCATTCATGCAATACCTAACATTGTTGTGCATTGCCAGGATTTAATTAAGAATAAGAAACTGCTAGTGACACAACAGACAAGTATAGACAAACAAGAGATGGGAGATTTATTTCTTTACGGTGATGTTGAAGTATTGGTTAAAAGTTTCAACAAGGACAAATGGTATCCTACAAAAACAGGACTAACAAGTCTAGCCAATAATTTTTTAGATTTGTGTGAACAAGAAGATTGGCACAGTGCTTGTATCAAAAATCTTGCATTTGTTGATATATTCGATCTCAGATGGATAGACTTCAGAAACAACTGGAATGTGCTGATGCACAAAAAAAATGACATGCTCGATAACAATCTCAGCAACGAACATGACTATTATTGGGGAGCCACAGAGCGATGGCACGTGTGGGACAAATTAGGCAATCTAATATATTCAAAACCAAAGATGGGCAAAATAACTACACAAAAGGATTGGAAATGAAAACAGCAGTTTGTATAAGTGGGATAGCAAGTTTCGTGCCAGAGTACGAAAAAGTACTAGAACATGCTAAAAAAGTTTTTGGTGAATATGACTTCTTTTACCAACAATGGGAAGGATACGAAAAGCCAAATGTTCCAAAGTGCCTTTATGTTCCTGAACCTAAATGGGACTACCACGTGATGCGAGATGTTAAAGTAAAACCTGACTGTGACATATATCGCAAATATACAAATCCAAATGGAAAAATGTACCGTAAGCCTAACCTGTTCAAACAGTTTTGGCATTCAGGAAATCAACAGATGTCACATCACTACCTGGTAGAATCTTTGCCAGAAGAATACACAAAAATCATTCGAATGAGATTTGACACCATAATATCAACAAAGATAGACTACAAAAAATATCTAGACATGTTGGACGATGGATACACTGTTGGCTGGTACTCGGGCGGTGCTAAAAATTCAGACGGGCCTGGCACTGACTCGACCATCGAGGTCAGAGGCAACAATGGTGACGGTTGCAAGTGGCGTGTGTTTGATCATATGATATTCCATAACAGGGACCGGTTAAAGAACGTCAAAGAGATGTTCGACAAACAAGAACTCAACGGTAGCGAATGGGGATGGTATCAGATACTGCATCACCAATGGGGAGATGACAAGTACTGCAACGTGTGGGGCGGCACATCTCTTTGCAAGTGGACAAAGCAACCGCTGACCTGGGACATCTATTAGCCGAAGGCGTAAAGCGTAAAATTACCAAAAAGTGTTTTAGAGAAAATAACGCGAAGCGTTAAAAAGCGTAAGACGGCCTATCCTTGAATAGACCGCCTGACCTGTGTACAAGTTAGAACTTGTATTTGAATCCAACCACAGTCTCCGTGTGATCTAGGTTAACGTCGAAATCGTTGTTGACGTATAGAGAAGCGTTCTCTCCGATGCTCTTGTCGAAGTCCAGTTCAAAACTGTTGAACGTGGCATTCATGTTGTCGTCGACATCGTAGTTGACGCCTGAAGTGGCACCGATGCCTGTGTTCCATAGATCAACGTGTGAATCTAGGTACATGGCGTTGGTTTCCGCTTCTATTTTCCTTTCAGCACCAATAGTGAAATCCACTTCGAGTGCCTCCGCCGGAGCCGGTTTCATAACCGACCATAAGGCCCAGATAGCGACTACTATAGCCACACCTAGGACTGCTTTCTTCTTAGTCATTTGCATAGATATTTCCTTCCTTTGCTGTATGATTAAATGCGACCACAGGCCTAGTGATCGCTCTGGATTGTACACATATTTAAGCAAAAATGCAACCTAAAAGTGCGTGGCTTGGTAAAGTTTTTACACCCTGCGACTGCACTGTAAATATGACATTATGGGCATACACTACGATTACAAGAGCACCAGGGGTGTGAAGAAGATGCAGAAGCAACAGGAACGTGAACAGCGTAGGCGTGGCAAGAAGAAGAAGGCCGAGACCAAGAAACAGAAGGAGTACACCGTGCCAGAGGACGTGGTGCTGACCTTGGACATGATCACTGATCCCAACAAATGATAAACAAGAGATTATTCGAACACTACGGCATCGACACCCGCAAGGACCTGAAGATATCCCAGAGATGTCCGAGGCCCTACGACACGGTGCTCATAGACAAGATGGGATCCTGCTACGCATGTGAGTGCCAGTCATGGTTGCCGCAGAGCATAGGAAATTTACAGATCAAATCACTGCACGAAATAATATCGCAGAGTGATCTGCGTAAGCACTTGCAATCAAGTATCACGGACGGCACCTATAGGTTCTGCAACGAACATCAATGTTCGTACATCAAATCTAATACTGTATTGCATGGCCAGTCGGATCGCATACAACATTTAAGGTTGGCCATCGATGACAGTTGCAATTTACGATGTCCTAGTTGTAGGAAAAGTCAGATATTCCATAAAGAAGGACCTGCATACAATCTCGGAATCAAACTAGCAGACAAGATCAACGATTGGTTACACGATTATGATCATCCCATACAGGTGCACATGGGATCTGACGGAGACCCCTGTGCTTCACACGTGTATCGGCATTTTATGGATCAGACTCCTCAAAGAGATAACATAAAATATTCCATACTAACCAATGCACTGATGTTAAAGGACTTTGCACCTCGTGTGCCTTACGTGATAAGGAACTTGAACCAGTTGGGCGTCAGCATAGACGGCGCCACCAAAGACACCTATGAGAAACTTAGGCTAGGAGGCAGATGGGAAAAAATAAATGAGAATCTACAATACATCTCCGAAATAAAGGACAAACACGGATTTAGATTTATTATGCACTATGTTGTGCAAAAAGACAATTACCATGAGATGGAAGACATCGTGATGTTGGGAGAAAAGTACAACGCCGACAGGGTTTGGTTCAGCAGGATACAAGACTGGAACACTTGGAGTAATTTTTCTGAACACAACATATTCGATGTGAAACATCCACAGCACAGCGACTTTAGAACACATCTAGAAAAACTTGTAAAAAGAGAAAGTAAAATAGTTGAAGAAGCGACCGTAAGACAACTGCATTAAGTCAAAAGGCGCTGGCGGAGATAAAGATATGATAACACACTGGAACGAACTGCTCAACACAGACTGCATGGTAGTGAGACTCGGGGGTGACTACGTCTACCCCATATTCAGGAATGCATCAACCAGCATCATAGAAGACAGCGAACGTACCTTGATCAACGAGGAGATAGCACAGTGCGAATCGATAACAGTGTATCTCAGAGATCCGGAGGCACGATTTGTCAGTGGCCTCAACGAGTACTGCTGTCAACACAATCTGGACGTGCATGAAACATGGCAGAAAGTCAAGGATGGCAAGATAATGAACAGGCATTTTGCGCCACAATGGGTTTGGTTGTTCCACCTGCACAAATACTACAAGGGCAAAGTCAATGTGAAGTCATGGAGTGAAATCAAAGAAGTGTGCACCACCTACACAAGAAGTCCGGCCGGCAGTGAGTTCGACATCATAGAAGATTGTGTTGGCGTGGACCGACACCTGATCAAGCACATAGGCCACACCATAGATCTCGCATACCTCGTAAAGGAGTACAAACATGTTCTGCCCAAGGCTTAGACATTTTGTTAGACTGAACCAGAACGGCACCATAGGCAAGTGCGGACACATGGTAAATGCAAAAGGATTCAGGTCATTCTCTGAATTAGACAACAGCGAATGGTTGGCCGATATCGAGAAGACAATGAAGAATGACGTGTGGCCCGAACAGTGTGTTCGTTGCAAACAGACAGAAGAGATCAAAGGTGAAAGCATCAGGACCAAAAGCATCGAAAGGCACAACATATTGAGTCCACGCAAAGACGATTACTTGGTTGTGGGAGGCGTGTTGGACAACGTGTGCAACAGTGCCTGCCAGACATGCAACGCAGGACTATCAACCAAGATAGGAAGCCTCGAAACAAAAAATTATGCCAGGATCAACAACACTGATAGATTTTGGGCACTGCCCCAGAACAGGATACTGGAGGTAGACGTAAACGGAGGAGAGCCCACTGCCAGCAGGAACTATAAAAAAATACTTGCCAACTTGCCACCCAACACCAAGATTGTGAGAATGAACACCAACGGGTCACGAATGATCAAAGAACTAGAACAAATACTAAGGAACAGGACAATGGTGATCGTGACATTGAGTTTCGATGGCGTGGGTGAGGTACACGACTATGTACGTTGGCCGATAAAATGGAAGGACTACGTTAAAACATTCAAGGCGTACAAAGATCTGCAAAAGCAATATCCTTTGCTGAAACTGAACAGTTGGACAACAGTCAGTAGCCTAAATGTTGCCAACCTGCCGGACATCCTCGACTTCACAACCGAACACACACTAGAGCATGACTGGGCATTCTTGCACTCCCCCGATTTGTTAAATGTGAAATATAAAAACAAGTTCACGATCAATGCCAAGGACAAACTTTCACAATCTTCCTATTCCGTCTGTAGAGACATTGCCAAAAAGGTGGCCGTGGACAAAGACAACACAGACCAATTGAATCCTTTTATCGCAAGACAAGATGCTTTGCGGCAGATTAATTTCACCGATTATTTTAATTTATGGCCGAACTGAGAAATAAAAAGTTCGGCAAATCTTTTGTGATGTTCTATCCCGTAGTGCTCTCCATCTTTGGCGAGGCTTGGCTCTGGGTATAACTGCCGTTGTGTGAACTTGTCCCAATATGGCCAACAATTTTTAATGGTGTAATCTTTAAGAACGTTGAGTCCTTGAATGTGTTCTTGATAGGAATCCTGGGCGAAACAATGGAACGTCTTGCAGTGATTCTTCTCTGCATACTTCTCAACGAGGAAAACATTTTTTAGGAAATTGTTCTTGTCGGTGTCGTCGTCCTCGCCTTTCAGTCTTTCGTCACTGCCCATCACTGTCTCTGCGTAGGTTCCCAGACGCTCCCTTCGACTCCAGAAAGGCCAGCACACGATGATTATCCTGGGATCGATCAATTTTTCACAACCATACAATATCCTCACAACCTTGTCTCCACTTGCCCCTGGTTGTCCCAGATTCCAATACCTGAGTCTTTGTGTGTTGTGTTGTGACAGGAAGTGTACCCAGTGTTCGTTGTCCTCCAGTCCTTGGCCATACGTGTGACTGCAACCCAGCACCACCACGTTCTTCTTGCCATCCGGCATAGGATCCCAACTGGGACACCTGTAATCGCCTTTAGGCAGTTCTCTGTCTGCGTAGTATCCAAACTTCATCAGGTGCTACCTTTCGCAATACTCAGTTGTTGATTTATCCTGTGTGCGATATACAGTTCCATAAAACCCATGCGTCCTTTCTTTCCGAACATGGTTGGATACTTCATCTTGGCAAGCATCAAGTATTTTTCATCGGCGTATAGGTCAAGCCTGTTTTTGTTTTTGGGATATCTGAACTCCAGTGCTTTGCGTCTCCATAGGTACTTCACAAGTTTGGATTCATCCAACAACATCTGTTCGGCCAACTTTGGTGGAATGTTTTCTTTGAATTGTTTTATCTTTATTGAATAGAATTTCTTCACACAATTAATTATTGAGTTTTTGGCGTGCCCGGAAGGATTCGAACCTCCGACCCCAAGTTTAGGAAACTCGTATTCTATCCAACTGAACTACGGGCACACATGGTAGTCCCTAGGGGAGTCGAACCCCTCTTTGCGAGATGAAAACC
>Ga0209645_1000913_pt1 | contig 15117 bp, 16 predicted proteins | sample ETNvirenome_6_30_FD_184070 | JGI IMG/M metagenome (GOLD analysis project Ga0209645, IMG submission 184070) | Marine viral communities from the Pacific Ocean - ETNP_6_30 (SPAdes) (version 2) | ecosystem: Environmental > Aquatic > Marine > Oceanic | place: Pacific Ocean | collected 2013-06-19
TTCATTGATTAGAGATTTTAGGGAAGTTAGAAGTGTAGCTAGGCTTTCTTCAAGAGCTTCTACTCTAGATTCCATTGCTACTTCTTTTTTCTTACCTGCACGTAGTTTAGCTAAGTCTTCTCCTTCGATTTCACCATCACCATCTACGTCTAACTCATCTTGGTTACCTACAAGACCGTCATCATCTTGAAGCATTTGCTTTTTCTTATATTTACGTTTCTTAGCTTCTTTCTTAGCTGCTTTAGTACCTCCTTTGATTCCCATTTCAGGGTAACCTTTTTCGACGTTTTCAGTCAGTTCGTCAGATTTGCTTTGGTCATCGTTGAGACTTTGTTCTCTAGGCTGTGGGTTTTCTGGAGACTTGTAAGCGTTACCTACATTTTTAGGCATTCCAAAGTCTTTCATAGCTTTGTCGTGTTTTTCACAGGACGCTTCAGCTTCTTTTTGAGTTTGGTGCTTTACACCCTCTTCACTACCGTAACCATAGTTTTCAACGATAGATTGTACAAATTGTGGAGATACTGGTTTCATGATGTTTTTCCTAATTTATATATGTTTCTAAAAAACATTGTATGTTGAAAACACATAGATAATATGAGATGTACACCACAGAACCATTTCAAATTGAAGGGGAAGATATCATTTTAGGTATTTTCGGCTCCTCTTCATTCATTAATATGAAGAAAGGGGAAGGACGAGATGTTAGGAACGCTGCAATTAAAAGAATTGTACAGGTCTTATCTTCAATCAATCCAAAGGTAGTGTATATAACCCCATCCGCAGGAGTTAGTTTACATCTGACGACTGTATTACGGTTTCTTAAAATACCTTATATTATAGTAAGTCCTAGTAAGGGTCATTTTAGGAGGTTTACTAAAAAAAATAGAGCATTATTAAATCGAGCAGTTAAGAACTGTAAGGCTGTAATAGTTGTTAATGATGTTAAAGCTAATCTTTTAAATTTTATGAAGCTTGAAGAGAAAACTGAAGATTTTATAATAAATAACTCAGATTTAATTTTATCAATATATGGTAGCTCTAAAACAGAGCTGGAAAGGAATAGACACGATAAGCTTAATAATATAGATAAAGACGTGATATTCCTAAATTATTCCATGTAAATCTCTATATATCTTGTTATGAAAAAAAATTGTCATATTTGTCTTGCCGGAGCTTTTGTTCTAGGTATGTTGTTTGGTTGGGTAGTAAATGAAGTTTTCTGTGGAGCTCCTGAAGATACTCGTAATAATCGTGGTGTTAGAACTCAGATTATGATGAAAAAACAAATGGATGCTAAAATGAAAAAAGATGCTAAAATGCTAGAAGAGCGTAAGCAACAAAGAATGCGCAGAGAAGATTCTAGAAGACAACAAAATCGTCCTGCTAATTAATCATTATAGGAAGTTTAGTTCCAAGTTTATTTATTAAGGCTTCTCTATTATTGTGCCAGCCCTCTTTACCGTTTATCTCACCTAGAGATTTATGGAATATTTGAATAGGCATAACATAGTTGTGTAAACCTTTAAAATGAGCTTGTAGTGTGTAATAAATATCGTAAAAATCCCAATCTCCTTTAAACATATTAGGTTTAGACAATTTTAAAGTAAACAAAGTACTTGCTTTACATACTAGAAAAAGACCGTCTAGTACTACAACTCTGGAAGGGCATCCATAGTGAGTATTTTGCATATCCATTAAAGTATGCCCGTGAAAAACGTCACCTGATAAGTGTGGATGTGGAAAAAATTGCTTTCCTTCCCACCATACACAAGATTCTTTTAATATTTTTGTACCTGCAACTCCTGCAAAACCAATTTTATTTTTTTGTAAAAAACCATCTATTATACTGTTAAAGTCCTGTGTGTTAGTAAGGATATGAATATCATCATGACAGAAGATTACAACATCTTTAGAGGTTACCTTAGCCTTTTTCAAACCTTTTTCATAGGCTTCAAAAATACTAGAACATCCAGCCATTACAAAAAGCTCCCAACCTGCTTCCTTAAAGTAGTTTACAAGGGTTTCACAAATGTCTTCAGTTTTAGAGGGAATAATTACGATTTTTCTCATATGTATATAAATTATGGTCAGTAAACAAGATATAGTCGATGAAATACAACGGTGTGCAGAATCCCCGGAATATTTTATAAAAACTTATGTTAATATTGAGCATCCTATTAAAGGGATAATTCCCTTCGAATTGTACAAATTTCAGTCAAGAATTTTAAATGATGTACATGATAAAAGATTTAATATCTTGAGAAAATTTAGACAGGCTGGTGCAACCACATTATGTGCTGCGTATTCATTGTGGTCTATTATTTTTATAGAAAACCACAACGTGATGGTGGTCTCTATCGGAGACCGTGAATCTACAGCATTTTTGAGAAGAGTTAAGCTTATGTATGATGATTTACCTAAATGGTTAAAGCCTAACATACTCGCAAAAAATGCTCATAAGCTACATCTGACTACAGGGAGCCGTGTAATGTCACAACCTGCTGGTGCTGGTCGTGGTGAATCAGTATCCCATCTAATTGTAGACGAAGCTGCATTTATTGATAAAATGAGAGAGTTTTGGGCTGCGGTATATCCTACAATTGCTACAGGCGGTAAAGCTACTTTGATTTCTACAGTTAACGGGATGTCTAACTTGTATTACGAACTGTATAGAGATTCTGTAGATGGGGTAAATGATTTTAACCCAATAGATATTAACTGGAGAGAGCATCCTGAGTATACTCAAGAGTGGTATAATAAAAATTATCCAATAATTGGCGCTAGGATGTTTGAGCAAGAATTTGAATGCTCATTCTTAGGTACAGGAGATACTTTCATAGATAGAGATACGTTAAAAAGATTAAACGCAACACACGTTGGAGAGTACAGTGTAAAATCTTCAGGCAATCTAAGAATTTGGAAACATCCAGACCCTTACGGTGAATATATTCTAACTGTAGATGCCTCTTACGGTAGAGGACAGGATAATTCAGCATTTCATGTTATAAATTTATACAATGGAGAACAAGTGGCTGAATTTTATTCTAATAAAACTTCTTTGGCTGATTTTGCAAGAGTAATTCACGATACTGGGAATGATTATAATTTAGCTCACGTAGTCGTAGAAAGAAATGGTTTAGGAATACCTCTAATACAAGAATTATTCGAAAGATTAGAATATGAAAATATTTGGATGGATGAAAAACAAGAATTTGGATTCCAAATGTCTACTAAAGCTAGAGAAAAAGTTTTAAGCTTTTTAGAAGAGGCATTAAGAACTTCTAGATTTAGAATTAACTCAGAAAGAACAGTTGATGAGTTAAATACTTTTGTAATAACAGATACGGGTAGAATTGAAGCAGATAAAGGATATCATGACGATTTAGTTATGAGTTTAGGTTTAGCAGCCTTAGTATCCGTAGATTTAGCTTCTGGATTACCTCCTTCTGTAGATAAAGGCAGTGAAAATGAAACAAAACAAGAAATACCTAATATGTTAAGGGTATCTAATAGTAGTGAGACTCACGAGGACACATCATGGCTTCTGAAATAGATAAAAATCAAAACTTAAACGAATCGTTTACTAACTTCAAAGACCCGAACTATACTGGTCATCTGAATACAGCTACTGGAAAATCTTCTGGATTTTTTGGTAAATTCTTTTCTACTAGAGGTAGGAAACCTAAAAGAGGAGGTAGACTATCTGGTGATACAGTAAAGGCTGCTGATATCTTTTCCGACATTCCTGGAATAGGTATAAGCAAAGGAATGGTTCATTTACCTCAGATTGAATACGATAAAAGAAAAAGATATCAAGATTATGAGAAAATGGATGAGTATCCTGAAATCGGAGCCGCTTTGGATATTTACGCAGATGACGGAACCCAAAAACATTTGAATGGTGATATTCTACACATCAGCTCAGATAGTAAACCTGTTAAATTGGAGCTAGAGAACTTTATCAAAAATACTAACCTAAAACAATACATATGGGATATTTTTAGAAATGTAGCTAAGTATGGAGATTGTTTTGTAGAGAATATTGTAGACCTTAATAATCCCGGAGCAGGTATTCAAAGACTTAAAATACTAAATCCTAACTACATTACAAGAGTAGAGAATCAATACGGATACCTTCAAAAATTCATGCAAGAGGTACCAGACACTAGGTCTGGTGGAGGTGCTAATGACCCTAACGCCACTGGAAATGGTACGGGTAAATATTTAGAATTAAATAAAGACCAAATTTCTCACTTCCGAATTCATACGTCCGACCCTAATTTTTATCCTTACGGAAAATCTATCGTATTTCCAGCTATCAATGCTTGGAGGTCTCTAAAGCTTATGGAAGATGCTATGTTAATCTATAGATTGGCAAGAGCTCCTGAGCGTAGGGTATTTTACGTGGATACTGGAAATTTACCTACATCTAAAGTAGAAATGTTTATGGAAAGGTTGAAGCAGAAGTTTAAGAAGGAAAAATTCTTTGACCCCACTTCTGGAAAGATAAATGAGCGCTATAATCCATTATCTACTGACGAAGATTTCTTTGTACCTGTTAAAGGTAAAGGGAATGGAACTAAAATAGAAACTCTTCCAGGAGCTCAGAATTTAGGTGAGACTGATGACGTTAAATATTTTAGAGATAAGCTTTTAGCAGCCTTGAAAGTTCCTCAAGATTTTATTGTAGAGAAAGAACAAAGCCCTGAAAGAAAATCTAACCTATCTCAGTTAGATATTAAATTCTCTCGTGCCGTAGCAAGATTACAGAGAGAAATAGAATCAAGTTTAAATTTAATAATTAAACGCCACCTCACTTTGAGAAAGTTTGATAAAAATTTAATAAATGCGGTAGACGTAACTTTATGTCCTCCTTCTGACCTTCAAGAGAAACGAAGATTGGAATTGGATGAGATGAAAACTAGAGTAGTTCAAGCGGTTAAAGGTTTAGAATTATTCACAGATGATTATATTTATTCTAATTATTTCCAAATGAATGAGAGTGAAATTAAGGAAATGAAGAGTAAAATGAAGGAGGTCCGAGAAGAACAGATGCAGGAACAAGCGGAGCAGCAAGAAGCGTTAGCTCCACCACAGCCTGGTTCTGAGCTAGGAGGAGCTGAAATGGGAGCTGAGGAAGCTAGTGGAGAGCCTCAGGAAGAAGTGCCTGAAGAGTAAATCTCTACAATAAACTAAAATAAATTAAAAATTATCAAGTATATAAACTAGGATACAATAAAACCATGCTATTAGAAAATAGAAATAAGAACCTTACCAATCTGCATAAAACTGCCGATTATCTAAGCCGTAGTCTACGGGAAAACTATAAAATTTTTACAGTTGACTCCGCAGCAGGGATAGTTCAATTCTTGTCAGAGAATAACAATCTCCTTACCTGTAAGTACGAAATTAAAGATTCTTCTGTAGTTTTAGAAAACATAAAGACTGATACAGTAGAGAACTACTTGTCTCCAGAAAGAATTGATGGTATAGTTAATGAAGGTATATCTCAGTTTATTTCTAACCTTAGAGAGAATAGATTTGATAAAGCAGATACTTCTTTTACAGATGTTTTGAATTTATTCGAAGACCGTAACGATTTAGATACTCTTCGCTACAAGTTTGAGAAACATTCAAGTTCTTTTGATAATTCTACGCAAATTGTTGAATCCTCAGAGTATAAGAAACTAACAGAAGGTAAAGAAGCTTTGAAAGCTTTTATTGCTGAAAATAAAGAAGAAATTCTAAAAAATCAAGATTTGCAAGATTGTGCAGGTATTGTAAATGCCATGTCAACAGTGTTTGAAACTAAATCTGATATAACTTTAGATAATATAACTGAATCTGGAAAAATTGAAATTGATTTGAAAGAAGGTAATACTCTGTATGAAATGGTATGTAAGCAAGAACTTATGCGCCAAGAGCTTATGGAATCTAAAGAAAATTTCTCAGGTGCCTGGGCTACTAACAAAGCTATTCAAGATTTAGCGTCTTGTATTTTCTCTGACGATAAAAACCTAATCGAAAGTATTGAAAAAGTAATTGAAGAAGTTCCATACTTCTGTTTTGCTACTAAAGCAGATTTGAATGAAACTCTAACTTCAATATATGAAGTAAACACTACTGACACAATATTGAAAAAAGATATCAAAGAGTTCGTTTCTAAGATTTATGAAACTAAAAAACCTGTTAAGGAAGAGTTAGTAAGTCTTCTAAGTGAAAAATACGGTGTTAACGTAGCTAATTTAAAATTTGTACCTACTTTTAGCAATCTATCTAAGACTCACTCAGTATTCTTCGAAGTACTCTCTATGTGCATGGAAGAAGGAATTCTACAAGATGTAACTAAAGACTTTTCAAAATTTGTAGGAAGTAAAGGAGGGGTAGAAGCTCTTGAAGTTAACGATTTAATTAAAGAATGTATAAATTCTGATTCTGAAAATCTTAACGAGAACGCAATCCTAATGAATTACATTGATGTTCCTAAACTAACATCTGATTTGTCTCAAGTTATTGATGTTCTAGGAGCTATGACAGGAGCAGGTGCTCAAGAAGAGGAGATGCCTGAGGAAGAAATGGAAGACGAAGCTTCTGAGGAAATGCCTGAAGAAGAGGCTGCTGAAGAAGTACCTGAAGAAGAAGTACCTGAAGAAGAAGCTGCTGAGGAAGAAGAAATGGCTGGGGACGCAGAAGAAGAGCAAGAAGCTGAAGCTGAAGGTTCTGAAGTTGTGGGAGATGATTCAGATTCTTCCGTAGGTCTAGAAAAAGATAAAGGGAACGTAGGTTCTATTATGGCTGATTTAGATAAAATCTTATCAACTCTCGGAGGCGGTGACGAAGGAGATGATGAGGATGAAAGAATGCCTGATGACCAGTACGGAGCTTAATCAGCTAAGTAACCTTGCTTTAACCAGCGACGATAATATCTTTGATGTCGGTTTTGCATATTTAATAAATCAAATATAATCGACTCTAAGGAATCTAAAGATTCTTCTGTTATTTCAGAGGAATCTTTTCCTTTTAACTGTTCTAGTTTATTAATAATTCCTAGAAGCTCTTCTCTATCGTTGTCAGGAAGGCTATTTACTTTCGTTTCTTTATTTTTTTTTAATTCCATGAAATTCTATATTAAAATCGAGAGATTTATAAGCATCTACTCTCTGCTTTGAATGTTTACCTAGGTAAGGAACTTTATCTATAAAATCATAAATATAAACTTGAGATTTATTATCATGCTTTCTAAGTGTCCTACCTAAAGCTTGTATTGTTGCTATTTCAGATTTTAAACCTCTAGCGTTTACTAGGTGTGTTAGTTCTGGAATATCAATTCCGGTCTGAAATATTATAGTACCTATTATTACAGAAGGTCCTTCTTTCTTCAGAAACTTTTCTAAAGTTTTATCCCTATCTTCTAGACTATCTTTACCTTCTAATTGATAAGAGCCAGGTATCGAGTCTTTAAAGTATTTGGCATGTGCTAGGTTTTTAGTAAGTATTAATATTTTAGCATTATCATCTTTTATTCTGTCTACGATGTTTACAATTAGCTCATTTCTATATTTGTAATCAACTATGAACTCTTCATAAATCTCTTGATATGTTTTTCCTGTTGTTTCACTGTCGTCAACATCTGGTAACTCTAGTAGCTGTATAGATGGAGGGGTTAAATATCCCTCCTCTACTAAATCTTTAGCTGTAACATCTTCTATTTGTTTACCTAGAAACGAGGTTAAGGTGAGTAGGGAGTGTCTAGCGGTAGGAGGGGTTGCTGATAGTCCGATTCGGTAAGTAGCGTTAGGGAATGAACTTAAAACTTTCTTAGCCACCTTTCCTTTTGCAAATTCGTGTATCTCATCAAATAAAATAAACTCAGACGTTTTTAAATGCGTATCAATTACTTTATCTATGGACTGTATCGTAACTAAAGTAAGAGGTTTAATGTCAACTCCATCCCCAAATGCAACACCGTGCTCTATTCCACACTTAGTAAGGAAATCAGAAGTCTGCTTTAATAATTGCTTTTTATTGAAGAATAATAGCCCTGTCCTACCCTCTAATGCTTTTAAAATGGACGCTATAATTATAGTCTTACCAGAGCCTGTAGGAGATTTAATAATACAAGACCTAAGCTTCAAAGCCTCCTCTATGAGATTATCTTGATAGTCTCTAGGGTCTATACCTTCTATCTCACTATCTCCCAGTTCTAGGTGTGGTCTATTGTCGTTTAGCTTATAATCGTAGTCTAAATAATCTAAATCCTCTAAAATACTATATAATAAGCCTGTTCCAAACTTTCCGTTTTTAGGGTTGAAAAAATAGTTATAACCATCCCAATGACCACGTTTGTAAGAGGTTGCGAACTCACATCCGGGAGATTTACATCTGTATTTTTTACCTAAAGCCTTTAACAGCTTAATGTTATCGGTTTTTAAAATAGAATAAGTATTAGAAATAAATATTTCCATATTTTTTTATTTTATCTATTATAGAGCAAAAGTACAAAAAATTTTTTATTATCATGACTGAAGAAAAGAAATCTATTATAGACCTAGCTATGGCTGGACAAAGAAATGTGGAAGTAGAACCTGAAAAACCACAAATCCCACAAGCCAATAGCTCTCAAGAAGACACTTCTCTAAAAGACACTCTAGCTGAGTTGTTATCAAAGGTGGAGGAGAAAACTGGATGGATATCCGTAGACCTTCCAACTGCAGGTGTGTTTACTAATGGTGTAGCATCTGTAGAGGTACGACCTTTTACATTTGAGGATGAAAAAGTCCTAAGAAGTATTAAAAAAGTTTCCGATGGTACTAAAGTAATTAATACTCTTATTGATAGATGTACTAAGAACTTAGATTTTAATCAATTAGCCTTAGTTGATAAGAATTTTATATTATTTAAACTTAGGGAGCTTTCATACGGCTCAGAATATACTATAGAAGCCGAATGCCAGGACTGTGGAGAAAATAATGAACTTACAGTAGAGTTAGATAAACTCCCAGTTAATTATGCGGACATTTCAGCTGCTAAATCTAATACAGTAATTTTACCAGATTCTGAAGTTGAAGTTGAATATATGGTACCTACTGCATTAGATGAAAAATATTTAAATAACCAAGAACATTTAATGGATAATATTTGGAGATTTGTTAAATCTGTAGGAGGTCACTCTGAGAGAGTAATTATTCAAGGGTTCATATCTAGAACTACAGGCAAAGATGTAACCGTTCTTAGGAAGAGTATATTCAGTACTGATTATGGATTGCAGACTAAAGTTAATTTTTTATGTAGAGCTTGTGGGTCGGATTCGGTAATAGAACTGCCAATTAATGAAAGTTTTTTCGACGTGAGCTAGAGTCAGTGCTGGAAAAGGATTACCATTATATGGAATCCTACACTCTAGTGCATCATTGCGGTTTCAGCCTAAAAGATGTATATGGAATGACCTTCATGGAGAGAAATGAGTATATTAAACTTAGAAATGAAGAGAATGAAAGAGAAAATGCGGAAATAGAAAAGATGAAGTCTAAATAATATAGACCTATGACAACATTCGATACTACAGGAACAGTAACAGCTCGTTTTAACAGACCAAGCCCAACAGATAGAACTTTATTGGAGTTTATGTACTTGAAAAATGGTGCATACGCTGACCCGTCTTCAGTAGCATCTGTACATATTTTTAAAGATACCAATAGTGGGTCTTCAGATAATTGGCTAGACTTGTCTGCTGATTCTTCCAGATATGGGTTAGTTGCTACAAGCTCAAATGCCTCTGCTATTATAATTTTTAGCGGAACTCAAGATGAGGCTGATTATAATGCTACTCCATCATCATGTATCCATAAGAGGTCTACTGGAAAATATGCTGTATTGTTAGAAAACGATATCTCATGGCTTGACCCAGATGATGACACTACAAATACTTATTATACGAGTTCCACAGATTTAACTGCTACTAAGTATTGGGATATGTGGACAGTAGTGGATAATGGTGTTTCGTCTCTATATATCCATTCTTTTGAATTTTTTAACGATAACGTTATATCTTTAACAGAGCCTTTAATGGTAACAACAAGACAGAGATTGGTTCAAAAGTATGTAAATAAAAATGCAAAAGTAGACTTACACGTAACTTCTGAGCATACTGTAAATAATACTAACATAACTCCAGAAGTTAAAAGTATATTTAATTCAACGATTTTGGACAACGCAGCTATTAGGATAATTAAACTAAAAGATGATACGTCAACAGGAGCTGCGTATGAAGAAATTCAAGCGTGGACATCTACAGGAGTTTCAGTAAATTCAGATGACACTATAATCTATAACTGGGATACTGCTAGTAGAGATGTAGGAACTTACGAAATTCAAGTTAGTTCTACTTTACTAGACCAGAATATAATGAGTGACAAGTTTAATCTAGTAGTTCGCTAAGCTTGTAGTCAAAATCCATCTTAGTAACTGTTTCAGCAATCCAAGCTCTCACCTCTGAGGTGCTGGCTTCTACTACAAACTCATTCCAGTCTTTAAACTTCTTAGGAGGTCTTACTGTATAAGGAGATGGTAGATTTTTTGATTTTATTAGACGATTGGCAAACATAATACCCTTATCACCCGCATCATCATTGTCATAAGCTAGGATTATTTTTTTGCCTGAGACTTCTTGTAAGTGATTCTGAGAGAAGATAGAACCTTGAGTGCTCGTGGCATTAATTCCTATATTTTGAAGGCTGAGCGCGTCTATAGGACCTTCTGTGACGACGATATAACTTTCTTCTCGGTCAAATGGATATAATATCTCAGAAGCCTTTACTCCATACTCAGCAAAAGAAGGATTTAGATACTTCATACCAAACCCGGTCAAATTCCTAGCTTGGAAATAAAACATCCCCTTAGAATCCTCAAAAGGTATAATAACCCTGTTTACATATTTCCCTTTCGTAGCTACGTACAGCCTAGTAGGGTCAATTTTTCTAGTTAGAGCGAATCTATAAGCTAGCCTCTCTGTAAGATTGCTAGATACTACACTGGCTTTGCTTAGTTTTTTAAAATTAGTAATTTCCTCATCAACTGACCTTCCTTTGGTGAGAGATTCTTGAGAATTTTTAATTTTTGTAGTAGCTGTAAATAATTTTTCGGGAGTATCAAATAGTTTCTTCTGGAACAGTGAGGTAGCCTCATTATATGAGATTCCTTCTACAGCAGCTACAAGATGTAGAAAATTTCCCTTCTCTCTAGTTTTAAAACACTGCCATAATCCCGTATGTGTGTTGATTGACATATGACGCTTATGGTCATCGCAAAAAAGGCTATTGACGATAAATTCTGAGTTTGTTTCAGTATAATCGTTGAATTTTTCGTGTAAATAGTCTTTAATAATATCAGGGGATATTTCCATGTTTATAAATAAAATCTCACCAAGTAAGCTTAAAACGTATAACGAATGTAAGAAAAAGTATCAGTTTAAATACGTAGATTACCTACAAGGAATTTACAATGAAAACTCAAATACAGACGCTCTTCAATATGGCTCTTATGTTCATAAGATATTTGAACTTGGAACCGAGCTTGAAAGTATAGAAGAACTTCAAAAGCTCGCAGGTGAGCTAAGAGATAATTATACCTTTCCTTCTGTTAAAGAGAAAAATCTTCAAGTAATATTAGAAAATTTTTTTAAATTTAACAAAAAGCTAGAAACCACGATAAGTAATGAGATGGTATTCGAAATTGATATTGACAAAGATGTTAAAATTAATGGAATTATTGACCGTGTAGTAAAAGGGAAGTCAGGAAGTTATCTCGTAATAGATTATAAGACATCGAGGAGACCTACTCCGAAACATGAGCTATTTACAGACCCTCAAATGCTAATGTACGCATTTGCAGTATCAAAACTAATGAATGTCCCTATTGATAAAATATCAGTGGCTCACTACTACCCTCACCTAGATGAACTGGTATCTGTTAAGTTCGGAAGAACTCAAATGTCGGTATTCCTTCGAGGTTTGAAGCAAAAGATATGGGAAATTCGCAAGAAAAAGAAAAACCAGCTAACGCCTACCTTAAATCAATATTGTAACTGGTGTCAACATAAGGACTTATGTCCTGAGTTTGGAGGAACTCCTGAAATGCTGGAAGAGGCTAAGAAATGTGAGCAAGCAAAAAGAACTGCTCAAAAGGTACAAGAATCTAAATTCGATAACCCTAATAAATTTAATATTTAATATATCAAAGGACTGTAGAGAGTTATATCAATCTCGTCAAAGAAACACAAGACTTCTGAAAGGTTGTACTTGTGTTTTTTCGTATATAAGGAAACAAGAGAATCTTTCTTTACAGGTTTTTCCTCTTTCAAAGCTTTGAGTATCCTAGACTGGAAGATGGAAACAAAGTGAGTTGAGAATCTATGCCTCCATTTTTCCTTAAACTCCAAAGACAGAGCAAAATTAATCTGTTCCAGGAACTCGTTCATTTCTATACTATCTAAATTAGAATTCATTACATTTAGCTTTAAACTTTTTTTTGTTTTGAATCTCCGAAATTCAAACCAATTTTAATTTAATTATAGTAAAACCAATGTCAAAAAATAAAAAAAAATTCGAGAAAATTGCAGAATCTAGAGTATTAGCACAATCTGAACTAGACAGCCTAGATTCAGTGGTTGGAAATATGTATGAATTTGAATATAACTCAAAAACTGCAACTGACCCTCACCCTTTAATTTTATCTGTTTTCAGGAAAGGAGGTAGGCTTTTCAGGCATGGAGGAAAAACCTATATGGCTGGAATAAATTTGAATAATTTAGGAACCGCTACAAGAGAAGCTGTAATTAGGACTCTCCAGAATAAGAAAAGGATTTCATACGGTATGATTAAAAGAGCAGAAAAAACCTTAAAAATCCAATATAGAGTCTACAACTATCAGGATGTCGAAAATTTATCTCTTGTTGACAGCGCTAAATACTTAGAGACGTTATAATTATGGCAGCAGATTTATCATTTACGATTAGACAACTGACGAAAAGAATGGACAGTGTTAGTGTTGCTTCATTTCAGCTTGCTGGTATATTATCAAGAGCTGTAGCACAGCAAGGTGATTTGCAAAGAGTTTTAATCTCAACAGGGAATCAATCAGCACAAAGTATCGGAAATCTGAACAAAACCTTCAATAATGTAGGTTTGAGTATGTCTCAAAGTATTCAGATGTTCACTGCAATGTCTAATAACAGTTTAAAGTTAACTGACCAAGCTACTAAAAACACTCTTGCAAGACAGGCAATATTAGGTAAGGATTTACAAGCTGTAGCATCAAACGTAGCTTTTAACACTCAAGTTCTAGGTTTAAGTAAAGATTCATCTTTACAATTTGCAGATACACTTTTAGAGGTAGGAGCTGCTTACGGCATGAACTCAGATAACTTAGTTAAAGCTATGAACTCTCTAGCTCAGACCTTTATTCAAAATGCAGCTGTATATGGTAAAGGTACAACTGAAGCATTAAGGAACGCAACTACAGAATTAATAGGAAGGTATGGAGCCGGGAACGCTGAACTTGTAAAAGAAATGGCTCAGGGATTATTTGGAGGTACTGAGAAATCTACTAGAATGGCTGCTATGTTAGGTTTAGATATATCTAAATTAGCAACTACCGATTCCAAGCAAATGATAACTTTATTTAATGAGGCTTTACAGTCTTTACAAGGTAGAGTTGGAGGAGCTGCAGGGACTGGCATGTCAGGTCTTATTATTCCTAAACTTCTAGCGGCTTTTGGAGCTACTCCAGGAATGTTACAATTGGCAAATTTAGGACCTATGACCGAACAGCAGTTAGCAATGAGCGCTGAGCAATTAGCGACTCAACAATTACAAGCTGACCTGTTTGCACAATTTAATTCTATAATTAAAGATTTGACTGTTATGTTAATGCCCATTGTTACAGGGGTAGCCCATGTTACTAAATTTCTTTCTGAAGCTTTTACCGCTTTTGGTGGACTTCTTAAAAATATACTTGTAGGTTTTCTTGCTACGAAAGCACTTACCCAAACCAACGTTCTTTTAAATAAAATCCGAAATTCTAAAATGTTTGCTCCGGGAGGTATGGGACCTTGGGGTATGGAGCCTGGGAGAAGAGCTAAGATGGGGACTGCTCTTTTAGGAGCATTGGGAGGTCCTATAGGTATAGGTATCTCTGCAGGGTTAACGTTACTACCAATGCTTTTTGGACTTTTTGAAGATGATAATAAAACTAATAAAGATATTTTATCAGAGCAAGAAAAAACAACAGCAGCTTTAGTAGAAAACACTAATAATAAATTCCTAGGGGAGATAGCTACGGCTATGACCCAAGCTAACATCTACAACCTTGGAATTCTAAATAATTCAGAAGAACATCTAGAAGTATCTAAAGATATTAAGGATAACCCTGTATCCGCAGGTCCTATCCCTAACATGGAATTCTCATTACCTCCTACCAATAAAGCATAATAATGTCATTAAAACGAGACCAAGTAACTCAATGGGCTAAATCAAACGGAGATGCGATTGCCAACCATAGAAGCCAACCTCTTCCTAAATCAGCAGGAGGAACTTTTGGCAGGAGCGTATTTGGATTTGTATCTCAAACCGTAGGTTTCAACCCTCCTAGTCTTTTAGGGAGGCTAAGCCCTACTGCATTGTTTGACCCTGGGTCTTTATTGGAAGCTGGGAAAGATTACGCCTTATCTAAGATAGGTTCAGCTTTAAATAAAGCTATTACTGGTACTAATCGTGAGTGGTTAGAAACTAGAAATCATAGTAATTTACTAGGAGCTGCTACTGGATATAGATTTAATCATGAGATGGAAAATAGAGGATTTTTATCGTTTGCTTATCCTAAGAACGCTTACGATGGAATTATCAGCCCTATAGACAAGGTAATTGTAGATGGTGAGTCTTTCGATACCTTCAACATACCTTTTTTCGAAAATCCAAAAATTACAGAGTCTAGAAGTGCAGAATACGCAAGTCATAAAATTATAAACAGGAACGAACCTTACAGGTTATGGGTAGGAGCTAAACCTAAGAAAGTTCAAATAGATTTCAATATAACTCTTCCACATTTGCAAACATTTGCTAT
>Ga0209645_1000914_pt1 | contig 15115 bp, 34 predicted proteins | sample ETNvirenome_6_30_FD_184070 | JGI IMG/M metagenome (GOLD analysis project Ga0209645, IMG submission 184070) | Marine viral communities from the Pacific Ocean - ETNP_6_30 (SPAdes) (version 2) | ecosystem: Environmental > Aquatic > Marine > Oceanic | place: Pacific Ocean | collected 2013-06-19
GCGCGCGACTACCCATAACCTGGTGGGCCATCCAGTACCTTTTTGTGCCGATTTGGGCCGATTCCTGGGATTTTGTGACATTTTTGGGTAGTTTTGACCCGTTTTTAGGGTCTGGATACACTTTGGCGGATATCGCCTAGCTAATCCGATCGAATGTGATCATGAATCTGATTCATGTTGGGATCTCAGTTCTGGGAATTGTCAAGCAGGACTCGCACACGGGCCGATTATCGACCCTTTGGGTAGGTATTGGGTAGGCCTGGAACGGCCTCAGAATGGCTCTATTGGGCTGTGGTAGGATTGGCAGGCTTTGCCCTGGATCACGGATCAATAAATAAAAGACAAAAAAAAGGCCGCACTAGGCGGCCCAATGGGTTGATTTAAGGCTAATCGATTATAAGTAGCGCTAATCCAAAGACAAAAGCGTTCGTGAGAGCAGACCAGACAAGCGCTTGCTTAAGCGAGTAATCGTCATCATCGAGCCATCCTTCCTTATCTCGCTTTGGTACTTCCTTACTCATAGATGCAGCCCTCAATTGGTTGATCTTTAGACGCTGCCAGAAATGGCGCTAAATCGTCATCATTCGCGCATGAGCCGTGATTGTTGATCCATTCACCATGCCAGCCTAGATTGACCCATTCGCCGTCGATCTCAACTGAAAAGCCGCAATCATCCGTCACGACCTGAAAAGGTTCAAACCAATCACCAACCTTGAACAATTTAGCATCGGTATAGCCGCCGCGAACGTCGGCCCCATTGTGGATTTGAAGCAAGACGTAATGCTCTTCACCGTATTCCGTTTCACGCGTGAGATCGGTGCCTTGCAACACTTGGGAAAAATTATTGTCCCAATTGTAGGTATTCCAACTGTCACCAACTTTGAAGCCTTCAACCTTCAACCATTCGGCTTGATCATTATCGACACCGTAGATGTCCGAGTTCCAATTGCCCATTGGTTCGGCGTTAAACGTTCGGCACAAATCGTCCAATTCGATCACACCGCTTGTTAACTTGTGAAACAGCGAGACCGTGATCTCTAAATCAGCCCAACGGCCACACATGGTCGCTTGGGGCTCATTCCTGAAATCATCAATGGTTTTTTTCTGGTTTTGTTGCCAGTGTCGACCATCCGATCCTCCGCTATCGCATAATGCGCGGCCAGTCGATTCCGTCAACATCTCAAAAATTACTTGCTCCAATCTCATCTTTTTCCCCTTACAGATTGATCATTTGATCCTTGATGGTGATTTTTATCTCAACTTCCCCATCGGGATAGGTTGAGTAAAACTTTTTCAACTCTTCTGAGATCCGAATTAGTCTTGATACTTGCTGAATTTCGGTTTTTTCGTAATCTCGAAAACCCGCAATATATGCAAGACGGGTAGTTCCTCCCCGTTTCCAAGTATCTTTTTCTTTGTCATAGATTTGATCTTCAGTTGTGACTTCAATTGAGAAGTCAGCGATATCTTCACCTATGTGACATTCAATGCTCATTGATTCCCCCCTTACAGTGACAGCAAAAAGGCTGTTAATAGATAGAAAGATACAAAACCAAAACCCAAGCCAAAAAAGAATTTGGCTAGCAGTTTTCTTTCGTTGTCTCTTTTGATCTCTGCTAATTGCTTGAGATCGTCGTCATTGAATCGCAATTGAATCACGCGAGTTTGATCGGTTATCCGATGCGATTGATCTCGCATATTGATCACGTCTCCCATTGCTACCCCCTAACGGTAAATTTCTTGGGCCGCTAAATGCGACAAAACAAAACCCCCAAAGCCTACCGACGCGAACACAATCGCAGTCGCTTGGCAAATGAACGCATCCAATCCGCTTAAATTATTCAATGGTGCAATCAACGTTGCCGCAGCGCTCCACATTGCAAGCATGGCAACCATGCCGAACGTTTGCATCAATGCTTTTTTAATGATCACTTTTCGCTTTGAGATCTTTTCAATTCTTATTTGCACTTTTCTTGCTCCTTTATTTCTGCCTGCATTGGCATTGACTCCCATTGTCATCTTTTTTGTTGACGTGTCCAGTGAAACATTTTCATAGTCCCATATAACCAAATGGACTAACCGCCAGGATTTTTATAACCAAATGGATCGATGCTGGTCGAACGCCAGCGAAAGCTAGGGGATAGCCGTGGGATAGCCGTTGAAAGCCGTGGGATAGCCGATGAGAGCTATGGGATAGCCGAATAGAACCGTGGGATAGCCGTTGAAAGCCGTGGGATAGCCGAACGAAGCTAGGGGATAGCCTAACCTTGTCGTCTCTTTCTTGCGCTCAAGACTGCTCGCTTGTATCCACGAGCAAAGTGAATCGGGAATCTTCTGAATCGACGCTCTGCAATCTGCTGTGCAGGGAACAACTTACGTTGTGGCCTCTGCTCTTTACCCAATGCGATTAACATCTGGATCTTCTTATTCTTACCTCGACCAACTCGCTTCCATAAGCCGCGATAGTTCTCGCTTTCTGGTCTACCTTTAGGGATGCCATAGAAGGTCGTCTTTTGGTTTCGCAGGGTCTTGTATCTGCCCTTCCGCAAGTTACCGTAATCGTTGAGATTGACACGTCCTGGCAGAGCCTGCATCAGCTTCTTGCGCTTTGGGGAAGGCGGAATGACTGTTCCACCGAATACGATGTTTCGGAGGTAATATCGATCCGCATAAGCCTTCTTTGCTTGCAGGCTGATGTGCAAGTCCCCATAAAGGTTTCGCTTGTTCTTTACCTTACGGAATCTAAATCCACTTTTGGTGAACTGCTCTGCTCCACCTTCTAGGTATTGATCAACCTTCTTCTTCAGATGTTCATTAGTCTGGAACAACCAAGAATTAATCCCTAGCTGTAGCGCGTAAGGAACTTGCTTATGGCTATCAAGCGTATTCAAAACTCTAGCGATATCGCCTTTTCGTACATCAATCGTTATCACTAGTCACCTCGCAGATATCCTCAACAATCGATTTCTTGATTAGATCTTGATATCCCAATTGAGTCATTAGATGAACCTCATCAAAAGACTTCTCGCCTTCTTGGATGAGCTTCCATTCTACGTATTCGCCTCTATCGACTTGGACTAGACCTTCAATGAACGTGATTTCTTTCCGTTCCGCCATCTGCCACAACTCGTGCAGCGCTTCTGCTAGGCGATTGGGGTGCAGCTTGGTTACGTTGGTCATAAGCCCACCAGAGTTGAATGGACAGTTTCGCAGTCCAGTACAGGACAAATAATAGCGGAAGCGACAAAATCAATAAAACGGAAAACACCAAAAACCCGTTAACCGATCCGATTAGATAAAGTCTATTCATTAACTAAGTCCACAAACCAATCACATTCCTTACAGTAGATCTGCGGAGCAACATCATCCTTTACTAGTAAAGCCTCGCATACTGGGCATTCAGGATCTTCAGGGAACATCTTATCCCAATAGATTGAGATGTCATCTGGATAATTACTCGCCATAATCAGCACCGTCTCTTAGCCCTTGGTTTAGGGCTTGGATTATTCCCTTTGCGTTGGAGTCGAATGTAAATAACTCTAACTTCAAACCTACTCTTTCTTTCCAGTCCTTTCCTCTTACGCCACACTTCAACTTGATCTGATTGAAGACAGCGTTACTCGTAGTAGCATAAACGACTCTTTCAAGCTCCTCGTCTGGCTTGTGATAGATTCCCCTAACAATCTTCACTTCTCTTTGTCCTGTAGCTTATCGAGCAGCTTTTGAACAGCTTGAATCATCTGCCGATCACACTCATCAACATCAGATGAATCGTAATGGTCTTGGACTTTTACTAACGTCATCCACGCTAACAACAATTCAGTTCTCGTTGGTTTCATGCTCATCCCCTGTTTTCCTCCACTATAAACATTTTTGTTTACTTTTGGATAGACCGTTTTGGAATAACTATGACGCTTTTAATAACTTGACTCTTTCCTTAGCTAATCGATACCGCTTGAGATCGTTATAAGTAATCCGATTCCCCTTAGCTTTTTCCTGCTCAAAAATATCGATGAAGTACAAGTCTTCCTCCGCTTTTTCTAACACCGCCTTGGGTATCTCGTTTCTCCGAGGATCGCGGAAAAGGAAACTAGGGGATAGCCGTAAGGCTTTCATTACTTCCATCCCGTCTGCTTGGCATCCGAAACAGTGCATCAATACCCTATCGGATTCCTCGGTTATTGATAGGCTTGGATTCTTGTCTGGATGTGCGGGACATATTGCCCAAATCTTCCCTGATTTCTTTGTGACTCCTTTGAGATGCGGCAGTATGTCAGCTAACACTTTTTATCCTTTTAATCTGTAGATGCGTGATGTGGTTCTTCACATCGTCCGAGATGTGAATCGTTGATTGCGGTTTAATCGCGTTAGGCCACACACCAAACTTGGATCGATAACTATGGGATACCCATCCAGACTTGTAGCCTTTCTTCTTAGCGTAAAACTGTAGCTCGCCTAACCACCTTGATTTGTCTTCTTTAGTGAAGTCTTTGTTGTTCTTCTTCAGTTCCTTGAGGATCTGATCATCTGACTTCAGGACTTGCTTCTGTGGTCGTTCGTAACCGCATACACACTTTACTACGAAATGTTGAAAACATTGTGGACAAACGGACAACTCAGGCTCTTTCTTGTCCTTGATTAAATCTCTTTCGTTGTAAGTCTTTTCCTGGGTGTCCAAAGATTCAGGGACAATCGACTCAGGAAAGCCGTGGGTCAAGACATTACCTGCATGATCGAGATAAACCGCGTGAGTCTTGTTCGGATGCAGGCGCATAATCCGACCTGCTCGCTGGATGTAACTAATCAGGCTCTTCGTAGGTTTGAGATCGATTAAGGTCTCGACCTTTGGCGCGTCATATCCCGTGTTTAATAACTGAGAACAACTGAGAACCTGAAAGTCTCCTTCATCATGGCTCTCGTAGATTATTCTTCTTTCTTCATCGTCCATGTATCCGTCGATGTGTTCCGTCGATATTCCCGCCTTCCGAAACATCTCCACCAACTTCTTCGACGTTTTGATGCTGGGACTGAACGCAATCGTCTGGCCTTTGCCGTACCTCTTGAAGTTTTCAATAATATCCCCGACTAATTTAGAATCTTCTTCTGTCGCTTTCGCTAAAGACATTGGATCATAGTCAGATCCGCCTGTGGGAAGTCTTTTAGTCTTGATCCCCTTTAAGTTGACATGAGTACCGCCGTAATACTTCACTGGACACAGATATTCTTTGTCTAAGAGCTGTTCTGTCGTAATCGGGACTACTAGATCCTGGTAGTGCCTACCAAGCCCTCTAGTGTATGGAGTAGCACTCAAGCCTATAAAAATGACCTTAGAGTTCTTGTCCATCAACTCAGTGATGTGCTGATAGTGGGTATGGCACTCGTCGATAATCGCTACGTGGAATAACGGTTGATACTTTCTTCTGGCTAGGGTCTGGATAGACGCTATCTGAATGTCTGCATTGGGATCTGTTCGCCAGTGATCCCCTTGCATGACCCCTACTCTGATTCCTGCTCTGTCGAACTCTTCTAACGCCTGTTGGACTAATTTAATCCTGTCGCAAATGAAGATTCCCTTCTTGCCGTTCTTGGCAGTGTTCTTCAGGATCTCCATCGCTACTCTAGTCTTGCCAAAAGAACACGGCGCTGCGAGTACGACCCTTTGATTACCTTTTTTGATTGAATGCCTTAGCTGATTAATCGCTTGCTCTTGATGTGGTCTAAGCATTCATCCAGCCCTCGAAGTCTCTTAATTGGTTTTGATTTAGCATGTAAGACTTTCCCCTTCCTAAGTCGCCTATGTTTTCTTTCTTAAAGATGTCATCAGCATGAGCTACACCCCTGATTTGATATTCTGGTATCTGACCCGTAACCAAGATGTACCAATCCGCTGTCTTCCCCTGAAAGTCTGGGACTAACAGTCTTCCACTGGAATACTTAGTGCCCTTAACGTTTATCGTTCTTCCCTTCCAGTAAAGATCAACCTTGCTGTAATCCGAACTGAAATCAGGATAGGCATTCAAGGCTTTAGCAACTGCTAGCTCGTAACCGAATCCTTCGATGTGCAATTCTAAGTCTGGCCTGCCATCCCGTTTCTTAACTGTGGAATAGCCGTTCTGGATACTGTAGTCGTTCAGCATCTTGGCTGCGATCTTTGCTATTGATACCTCTATCTCTGTTAGTGATACCTTCATACTTAAAAGGAATCGCTAAATCCCAGCCCTGAACAGTTCTTGACCAGTTAATGAATAGATGATCCTGCCTTCCCTGGTACAGCTTTCACATCGGTAATGATGCAGATCGATTGGCCCGTCATTCACTTTACCGAATGACCATTCTTTAGTTTTCTTTGCCGTTTTGATGACTCTCGACTCTTTCGTTATTTCCCCACCACATGGACATTGCATAACTTGCTCCTTAAATTTTAGACACAGTTCCACTTTTTCCCTGTTGCAAGATACAGGCATATCATTCGCTAGATGACTTAGCCTTAACGTATCTACACCTTATGGTGCGGTACTCATAGCTTTCGCATTCCCTGTTAGGCGCAACCCTAACAATACTCCGCTTGGAGCCTGCTGCATTTCAAGGACGTGAATCGGGACAAGTGGTCAGTCCTACAACGTGTTCACGGATTATCGCTATGTTCGTATCTAGTCATTTTGGCTACTTGCTGGCACGATTAGGCCAGACGAAACGGCGACGGAGATGACCAGTTTTGACTAGTCGCAACTAGTCACAATTAGTCTTGAAGGCTGTTTTCAGAGGAGGGTATAATAGACACCGTGTCGGTTTGTGCACGGTTACGTTTCACACCTTACTCAAATCGGCCTTCAGGGGTTGGCAGCCCCGCCGACACATTCAAATATACTCTAGTCGATCTCGTGAATCAACCGATCCAAATACCAGCGAGCTTTCTCAAGATCCTGCTTGGCGTTACCTTTGTACTTGTGTCTGTGGATGTACTTTAGGACGTTACCCTCTAAGTACCCCTTAAACTCAGATCCTAACTGCTGCTTGATATAATCAATCGCCTCGATCCCATTTTCCCCGCCATTGTTGTAGTGGGCTGGCTTGTTGACTTGATCCCACTGATCAGGCTTCGCGTTATCGATGCTTATTGACGATTCCCCAGACACACCCCCTAGTCCATGGCTTGCCATTTCTCTTAGGTAATCTTGCCTCGTTGAGCCCCCTTGCGATTTCCACATTGCTCAATCCTTCCTTTTTCCTTTTGAATATCCACTTCAGAATCTTTTGTTCTTCTTTGTTGACAACCTTTTTTCCAGAAACGTACGTAAAACCGTACGGCGCTACACCAATGTAATAACCTTTGTCATGAAGTCTCTGTAAGCCCTTCTTCACTAAAGCAGACGAGTCTACGAATTTACGGTTGTGGACTTTCCCATGACATGAAGCGCAAAGATTTACCGTAGTCGTACCGCCTAAAGACTTGGGTACAACGTGATGAGCATGTACTGCTTGAGCGCCACAATCAAAACAGCGCTCCTTTGAGTTCTTTAATTTCGGCATTGTAGCGTTGGATCATTTCCCTATAATCCGACGCATACAGCTTATGCGGTTTGTTAGCCTCTGCCAACATCCGATCAACCTGAGATTTTCCGTACTTTTCAATCATGAACACAGTGTAATTCTGCGCTGCGAGGCCATGTTTCATTCCGTACAGGTTACACCCAGGACATTGAACATGGACGTTCTTCTCATCGAACGCTAATCCCGATGACTTACCTTTAGGGACAAAGTGACCACCGTGCATCTTGGTATAATGATCGACTTTCCCGCAGGTAACGCAACGACAGAATCCCGCATCATTACAGGACTCTAACCGTCGCTTTAATTGAAACAATCGTAAGGCTTTAGATCGCAGCGTTTCTGGCACGGAAAAACTCACTATTCTTAGGGTTAGTCAAAGTAACCCCGTGATCTAGCCCCCAGTGAAATACTTGCTCCATGAATTGATGCATCTCGCCTTTACTCAAACTAGACGTAGATCTGAGTTGGTGTTTGATCTCAGTCGATCCAACCATTATATCCTCAGTTCCGAGAAACTCATTCTTCATTAACAGCTTTACCTTCTCGGGTGTGATGTCAATCTTTGATGAAAAGTGATCTGCCATCTCGCCACACCACATATGAAATAAAGCATTCTGTGACAGGCTCCGAGTCGCTGAATAAGGTTCTAGCTTCCAAGCAATCGGACGGGAGTAATCCCATTCCTCCAAAGATTTCCTGAAGAATTTGAGAACGTTATCGATATCCTTACGGTTACGGATCATCCAGAATACGCCATTCATCGCTTAATCTCCGCTATCACATCCTCGATAAACCACTTGACCTCTAACCACAACGTCTTGAGGAATCTACTGACTCGATCTTTCAAGGAAGTCAAAGACCTCCACGCCAAGACCATCGCATACCTTAACCACCAACGAAAGTTTTGCATCCTTACGACTCCTCCAGTGATTGATCTGTTGTCGGTGTACATTGAGCCGACGGGCCAGCTCCGAAGAACTAACCCGCTGCTCAATTTGTACCTCCTTCAAACCTTTGCCGAAATCAAAACGGTAGGTCATCACCATCGTCCTTCTTAAATACGTCTGAGATCTTACCCGTCATGATAGGTTGATTCCCAGCGGCATCTTCTCGCCTCCACAAAGCGATATCTAAGGTTTCACCTTCCTTGATATCTCGATGAGCAACCACCTTACCCGTAACTACGGGCTGGCTTTCACCTTGGCGATCATTCTTCCAGAGGCTTACTTTTCCCCTATTGTCATATTGCATTTCTATACTCCTATGAGTTGAAAGTTACTTTCTAAGTCTTCAAGTAGTTTCTCAATCGCCGCTTGAAGACCAGCGATATACCCATCGTCCCGTGGGACTTTCATGATTAAATTAGGTAGATCAGGATGGAACGACATAAACCAATACTCGGGAAGATCCATGATCCACATCGTGCCTTGAACTTGAGCATAATACTCAGGCGGCATAATCCCTTTACTATGGTAGTCGATCAAATACTTCACATGCGTTGTATGCATGGGGCATTTGATTTCCAATCCTGTTCCGTTAACCAATCGATCAGGACTGCAACCGACGGCTTCCTTGTCATCGGTTACAAACCCAACTTCTCGGCAGGTTAAGTCTGTCTGAAAGGAGAAGACCTCCGCTGCCAGCGGTTCTAAGTCTCGTCCTCGTTTCATGTGGAATGTGTCGAATGTCTCGAAGCGTTTCTTGGCTAACCTTTCAGCTAAGAGTTCGTGCATGTACTTCTCAGAACTAGATGATGGCTTGCCAGTAGGCGTTACACATTCCTTGAATCTAGATGCTGATGGCTTGCCCAAACGCAGACGGAACCATTCGTTCGTTCCTTGCTCAACGTTGTGGATCTTCATGCTGACAACCTATCAGAAAAGATGTGCATATCAGACCATGACTTAGGCCAATGAATTCGATCATCTTCCTCATCAGACAAATCGATAAATGGCTCATCTTCAGCTCCAAAGTATTGATCTTCATCAATAAAACAACCCCAAGATCCAAACCTTTCTTTGGTTAGCAAATTAGAGATGTCAGGAACCTCGTTGTTATAATGATATTTATCAATTCGATGCCATTTCCAGAAATCATCAATTACTTTGCCGTTGTCCCAATCTATTATTAGATGATGTTTCCTTTCAAAATAATGAAAACGCATTAGGAAGCCCTCGCAAGCCTAGTAACCTTACGAATACGCTTCGGCATGTACTTAGGTCGAATGTAATCACTAGCTTCGATGAAGAACCCCCAATCTAAGAACCTTTTTCTCATGCAACCCTCCAAACTCTCCAAAGTGAAGGAAAGTTTTCAGAACGATCCCTTACTTTTCGATACGTTGGTTGCCAGCCATGCTTTCGCATTCTTTGCGTTATGCCATTTCTTTCCATGCTATTGTTTGTAACAACGCTGTCCCCAACTTCCATCGCATCAACAAAATTATATTGACTAATTCTTGATTGCTTTTTTTGAGGCAACGGTATGTTTTTCTCAATCTTTCTTTCTAAACTCATTTCTTCCCCTTCTGTTTAACTTGCTTGGCGTACTGCTCATCACTTAACCCGCTGATCTGAGATTTACTACCTAAGATATCGTCTAACTCATCAGCCTTCTCTGGCTGCGTCAATGGTTGAGCATCATCGTCCTGCTCGGCATTGATACACCACATCGCTTGAGCCTGATACCTACGAATGTAAGTAGAGATGATCCCGATCTCCTGCGGAACGTTCTTGACGTTATCGGATAGCGGAACCATCGCAGATGACTTGATCCACTGACCAGAGCTATGGGATACCTGTGATTGGACGGTGACACGATCATCAACCATGTCTACCGATTGAACGAAACTTAAACCATGAGCCGCAGCAACTGGTCTAATAGCATTTAACACAGCCGTTAGATCAGCGTACTCGTTCTTGAAGTAAGTGTTCTTGGTGTTTTTGGCTGGATTCTTGATCTCAGCCTGGGCCTTAGCTACCGCAGTGAATAGCTCATCGACCTGATCGGATTGTTGCATTTACTTGCTCCTGTTAACAAATGCAATGACATTGTAACAGAACCAGTTAACACTGCAACTATGGGATATGTTATATTTCTCGGACTTGCTCTAAGGCCCGTTCAGTTCCTCCCCTTACTGTTCGGGCCTTTTCTATTCCGCTGTCTTGTACTTGCCTGTTCTTATCATCTCGCAGACTTCAATAGCTCTGTTGCCTACTTGCCTGGCCCACCTAGAATCGTAGAACTCATCAGCAGCCGTCTCGTAGTCAGCCTCTTTCATAGCCTTGATAGCCTTTTGAAACAGCATGAGTCGGGGTAGTCCAAGGTTGAAACAGATATCGATGATCGCATCAGATCGTACAGTGTCTAACTGGTTGAACCACGGGAAGACTCCGTTTAGTTCTTGGATACAACGAACGATATCGTTATCTAGTAGATAGGTTATTTCATCATCACTTAAACCTAAACCACCATCAGAATCGATATTCCTACCGACTCCGACTGTAATTTTACCAGCAGTACAACGATAAGCATGAGACTTTACGCCCTCATGTCTCTTGAGCATTTCTCTTAGATTGTTCACTTCCTGTGTACATCCTTACTTTTTTCGTAGCTTCTCATTGCACCCAAACCGAGCATACCCATAAGCACGGGCATCATCGTTTCAAGAGGAACAAGAGGTATAACTATGTCTATTTCCAACAACGCTAAAACGAAGTTGGCGAACGGGATTGTGATGAAGTTCCCAAACATCCCCAGTCCGCACGTCCAGCCGATGAACGGACGCCAGCCCGAAACAAACAAACTATGGTGTGCTGCTTCGACTTTATTAACTTCTAGCTGCGCCTTAGCCAACTCCTGGGCGTGGTTATCTGCCATGGTAGCCAGATCATGAGCAAGCCTAGCCTTCTGGTCTTTATCTTCTATGAACTTGTCTAGTAGCCCCGTTACTGGCCCTATGAGCTTGTCTATCACTTGTCTTTAGCCTTGCCTACATTGATAGCGATCATGTCTACAATCTTGTAGATCTTCGCTACCCAATGATCATCCTTGGGCGTTGGGGTTACTGCTGCTATAGCTGATGCTAGGGCCACTGCTGTGGTCGCCAGATTGATGATTGATATGATGTCCATTTGTACTCCTTGGTTCGCAGATCACTATCATTCCTGCATCTTGCAAGATATTAGCGTGGTATCTGCATTCGGTATGACTGTCAAAAGCTAGGCCGTCATCTACCCAGATGCCTAGCGTTAATTTGGTGAGCAGGTAAAACTTTATCGAAACACCTGCACCCATATGTATAAGCCCCCAATTAAAAAGATGACGCAAGCAGATCCAATGGTAACGTATAGGCTGATTTCTTTCACCAGCTTTTGACGCTGCCTTCGTTTGATCTTTAGTCGGTTGACCTCTTTTTCATGAGCAGCCCTAGACTCTTCGATGCGTCCCATGATTTCACGGTACTGAGCAGCGCCGCCTTGTTGAACGAGTAGTGAGTCCTTCAAAGCACGATGAAAGTTTTGACTTTGTTGCTTGGCAATCTGGAGCTGCATACTATCTTTTACTGATAGCACACCAGCCTTACGCTGCTCAACGTCTCTTATCTTTTCATCAAGATCGGCATACTTAGATACGAGGTTACTTATTTGCCCAGCGTTTGCACCAGCTTCCTTAACAGTAGCCAGCCCATCATTGAGAGCTTTTAACCCCTGAATAACGGCTCCTATGGCTGCCGCTTCTCCGACGCCAAATCCGAACATTAGGCAAATACCTGCTCATTGCAGATATCACTGGGGAGTATCGTCAGGTTCTTGTGGTTCACTTCCATCTAGTTCTTCCTTCACAGTGTTTACATACGCCTGGAAGACGGTCTGTAATTCGCTGATCTGAAGATTAAGTGATCGGATCTGTGAATTGATTTCTTGCATCCTGCCAACTTTGGCTTGGGTTTCTTCGTTAAGATCTTCAATTTCGTATTCTCGATCATCAATTCTCAGCGTTGGCATTTTATTTCCTTAAATTTTGGATGGTATCTGATTCCCATATTCTGATGGATAACCAGACAATCGTACAAAGAGCAGCAACATCAGGAAGCCATCCCGCAAGCGTGGCTATGCCGCCTGAAACGGCAACGCCATCCATTATTGTTTTGGCTTCCTCGGCCATTACCAAGGTACTCCATTGGCATGTGTTGGGTTCTTGTCGGCTTCGATCTTGGCTGCAAGCGATGCCTCGATAGCGTCTTGGTCTACGCCGTTAGCCCAGCACCATCCTAGTACCTGAGACTCCGTGAGGTCATCATAGGGCGTAAAGTCAGAAGCAGATGCGTCGTAAGTGAACCCGCAAGTGCCGTAGGATGATGCAGAGTAGTCTCCGTCTACATCAGTAGCTCGCCAATGAGCAACTACGACGCCTTTGTCATCATCGTTCGTATACTCAAGCGTTGAGATTGTCCATGTGGTCGCCATCGTTAAACTCCTTGTGATGCGACATGCGCCGCGTATGCGTCTTTACAGGCTTGTGTAAAAACAGTGGTGCAGATCGCTGCTACATCAGAGTCTTCTGAAGATAAGTCGGCATCTGGCATGACTACGTGACGACTGAAAGACCTAGAAATCTCTTCGCCATCACGACTGATTACTGTTGCGGTTCTTACTTGTACACAAGACCAAGAACCTTGACTAACGACTTCAATCTTGTCGTTCAATGTTGCTTCTGATAAAGCCATATTTTTTCTCCTTTGTTTGGACTGTCCGTCTCAAGAATCCACTTGAGATAATTAAGCTGCGTTATAAGTGGCAGAAATTGTGATGTAACTATTAGCTTGTAACTGTTCTGCGCTGTCGTTTTGGATATTGTTGCTATCACCTAGCTGCACATAAATATTTGCGTCGGCTTCGTTAATGCTTCCAACGAAGTCTGCGATATTTGCGCTTGATACCTTTTGTACGACCAAAGCAACCGCAGAGTCGCCTGCTCTATCGGTTAAACTCGCTGGAGTAAACGGCAAGTTTATTTTGAAGAAACCTACTGGACTTGAAACAGAAGAAACCACGAGAAAACCTGTAACGTGAACTACCCGTCCAACTTTTGTGTAGCTCAATCGGTCGAAAGAGCCGTTAAGAGTAACTGTCCCGCTTGTTCCCGTCGTGATAGTTGCGTCGTAGTCACCTTCCTCATAATCGTCCAGCTTGTTCGCTGCACCAGTCCCGCCTATGTAAGCACCGCCTGACAGGTAGAGGTCTTTGAAGCGTTGCCCACTTAGCCCTAAATCTATCGTGCCGTCAGTAACATCGGTTGCATGATGTGGCTGTAATGCGTTATTAGCATCGTTGAAGCGTATACCAGTATCATCAGTACCGATAACAATGTCGCCACCTCTGGCTTGAATACTCCCGACTGTGGTGCCGTCTTTGCGTATATCAATAATTTCTCCATCTGAAGTAAGTCTATTGATTCGCATAGTGGCATTGCCGTCTACCGTATGGTAAGCAGTGCCGTCATTAAATAGCGTTGTACCTTCAACTGATAATGGGGTGCTTGACTTCCCCAGAAGTAAATTGCCCGAGGAATCAAGGCGAAAATCTTCAGCGCCAGCGTTACCAAACAGCATGTCTGTAGAACGGTAGTTAAATATCTCTACGTTGTTTCCAGCGCCTGGTTCAAAGACAATGCCACCGTCAATTTGCAAGTTAGCAGTAGAAGGAGTTAAGTAACTAAAGCGGTCAGTAGCTGTGCCAATTTTGGCGTTTCCTGAGGCATCGATAGTCATGACTTCGCTTGGTGTGGGGCCAGTGCTAAATACGATATTTCCGTAACCTGTAGTGGTTCCTTTTACGCTTATGTAGAGATGCTCAAACCCCGCGGACTGGTAGTTTATTTCTCCGTACGGCGTCGCTGCCGGATTACCAAGTCGAATAGTTTGATTAGTTTGCGTCGAATCATAAATGTGCACTTTCTTCGCCGGTGAGCTAGTCCCGAAGCCTGTGTTGCCAGAGGAATCGACAACTATTTCATCAGCACCAGAACCATTGTAGTTTAGTCGTAATGTATTGTCGGTGTAGGTATAGGCCAGCCATTTATTTGTGCTGTTAGTTGCTTCAAATCCTACGGTGCCTTTGATGTCTAGTTTATTGCTTGGGTTGCTAGTCCCAATTCCCAGCGCCTCTGCCGAAGCATCCCAGAACAGAGACTGTGACGACCCTGCAGAATCGTACCAGCTAATGTCGCCGTTTGAGGCAATAGTCTGCCTTTTGAGCAATGAAGTATCGTCTGATGTAAATAAGTTTAACTCACTGCCATAAGACGAAAATTTCGGGCCAAATGCTTTGATGTTTACTGAAGAAAGATCGCTTGCATAACTACCATCAATAGCTAAACCAGAGCCAAAGCTAGTATTTACACTTGGCGTATTAAAAATTACTGAACTGCCTGTGCCTATTGCACCTACAACAGAGCCTGCTGTAGATATTGGCAAGTACGAAAAAGAGGCTGTGCTATCAACAGTCAAACCATCAGCAGTCACTGTGCCGAGGCTTAGATTCCCGTCAGCCTGAACCTTAAC
>Ga0209645_1000915_pt1 | contig 15111 bp, 22 predicted proteins | sample ETNvirenome_6_30_FD_184070 | JGI IMG/M metagenome (GOLD analysis project Ga0209645, IMG submission 184070) | Marine viral communities from the Pacific Ocean - ETNP_6_30 (SPAdes) (version 2) | ecosystem: Environmental > Aquatic > Marine > Oceanic | place: Pacific Ocean | collected 2013-06-19
TGGTGCTTGTATAAGCAGGATAGAGCCCTTAACAGCGTCAGAATGCTCCAGTATACACTGTGCAACGGTTGTTTCCTTTGCCTCGGTTATACTTTTTACTCTGCTACAACTACACTCTTTTGCCCTTGTTCTCGGACAACTTGTTTCTATAAATTCTGTGGCTCGCATAAGGATATTTATCTGTAGATCCAGTCGTATAGAAATGCGTCAACCTCTGGTAATTTGAGAGTCCTATGGCTGTCTTGCTCTGTAATTTCATCTGTAAGTGTTTTGTGTAATGAGGCATCATATGTGGAATTATTATATTTGTCAAGCAAATATTGTACCTGTTTCCTAAAGTTTGTTGCATAATGCACAGACACAGGAAAATCACGCAATCTTCGAATATTTTCCAAGTATGTTTTCCTATGCTTCAAAGGGACGGCACGTTCAGACATTGATTCAGGTTCGGTCAATATTATTAGATTTATATTGTCCGAATACTGTTTCATCCAATGACAGGTTTCGTATAGTTTGTGTGCGGTCAAGTTACTTGCCACAAGGTTAAACTGTAGGAAGTTTGCGTGTTCACTTACGAACTTTACATTTTCTTCAAACTCTGTCCATCCTAGCGGGTATCTCACATATGTGCCTAACGTATCTATTGAATCACAAGAACACACGATAGTCAAATTTTTAATTTTTTGTATAATTTCCTTCCAACGGATCGGTAATTTTTTTAAGTTTGTGTTGATTACTACTTCACAATCTCGATTTACAACAATCAAGTCTTCCAGGAATTCTAAGTACCCTCTAATGAAAGTAGGCTCACCTCCAGCGAGATATACTTTCTTAAGATTTTTTTTGTTGATGCTATTAAGGTAGTTTTTGTTAGCACTGTTGATAGGCCAAGAAACTTTCTTTTCCTTTTGCCAAAGGGTGCTAAGTTCAGGTCCACAAATTTTACACTTTAAATTACATGTAGGATCGTACCTTACATCGGCGTATTGTAGCATAGGCACATTAACATCGGGCTCGCCAAACTTCTTGATCCAGTTTACAGTCTCTAAAATTCTAGGGCTCAAACTATTTTCTTCTTCTTTTTTATAACAGGTATTACATGCCCTTGGCTTAATGCCGTTCAACATTTCTTGCCTGATTACACTTAAAGATTCATCGTTACGAAGCTCATTGCCTTGGCAACAAGGTGCAGTCTTTCCGTTTATATTTCTATATTCATGTACCCACGGAAACACACAGATCGCAGGATTGGTTTTAGTGTCGAACACTGACATAGAAGTATTTACAGTTGTGATATTGTGGCTATTTGTTTTTAGGCATTGGGTTTTCACCAGTGAGTCTAGGTTGTGCGAACCATAGTTTAAACCACTCATCTGTCCCCGGCTTTATGTTGTGTTTTCTTTGGTATTGTGCTTTTTGTGTGCCAATGTAAGATAAATTCTCGCCCATTGAATCTTCTGTTCGATGAGGATCGTCATAGAGTCCTGCTAACTTTTTTATCCTCTCGAGTTCGTCCACTAGATAGTCCAATCCTTTAATTGTTGCTTTGTAGGTTTATGTGCTTTTACTTTCTCAACCTTTCCGCCTTTGGCCAGGAATGCCTTCATCTTCTCATCAAGTTCTCTTTGTTTTTCCTGTGGAGTTTTCTCAATGTCACCCGCCACATATGGCCTATTGATTCCGCTGAATTTTGGCATAGTCCTCTAGTCCTTTCTTTACTTTGGTTAATGAATCTCTATTGGCTTGATATAGTATTCCGAATCCACCAGCGGCCTGCCATTTCTGAATGTTGATTGGCCTGTCATCGATCAAGATATTTGGAGTTCCTGTACCTTTGTCTTTGGCGTATGATTCTTTCCTACCTGTTACAATAATATCATCTGGTTGTTCAATGTTATTTGCTATCCATACCTTCTTGTATTTTGCTGAATTCTCATGGTCTCCTCGCAAAGGTGAAGTGTTGATAGAAAACTTGCCACCTGTAAATTTTTTAACCATTTCAATAAGTGCATCTGCTGTTGAAAATTTAGGCAGTACCGCAAAGAAATCTGTGCCAGTGATTCTATCGATAACCTGTTTTTTGAGGTCTTTTGTTTTATCGTTAGTAAGTTCCTTCCAGTGATCAACACCATAAAGAAACTCAACACCACCAAAAAAGTCTGCTAGGACTCCATCCATATCAAGATATACAATTGGTTTAGCGTCTTCCATATCTTCATTATACAACCTTTTGTTGTTCTCGTCAATCTGTTTACCAAGTCTGTCTTGTATTATGTCATATAATTTCTTACCAGTGTTGCCACCTAATATTATTTTAGAAAATTCGTGCTCTTGTCCTTTATTAGCAAGTTCTCTGGCTTTAGACGCCGAGGCACCTGTGGCACCTTCTTGGTCCGGGTCTCTTTCGCCAGCACTTACAACATCGATAGAATCAAACTTATATAGATCATTTCCTGCTTTGTCTGGTTTCCCATTGTATTGATTCAACAACTTTTGGAATTCCATTACTCTATCTGATCCTGCAATCATTACAATCCTTGTTCTGCCCTCTGCTTGGATTTTTTGTAATGCTTGTATTATTGTTTTAACGCCAGCATCGCCTATTGCTAACTGAGGATAAAACATTTTCATATAATCCTGCTTTTCTTTGAACGTCAATGGATCTGTTTTGTTGTTTTGTTTTTGTGATAGAAAAACATAACCTTTTCCATTCACTTGTTTAGTCATGGAAATTACTTTATCTAATAACTTCTGGTGTCCTATTGTGGGTGGATTGAATCGACCAAAGGCAAAGACTGCTGTTGAACGATCGTCCTCTTTAAGAAATAGTTCCCTGAGATACATCGTATTCGCCTTGCTTTATGTTTTCTAATTCTCTATCTGATATTATCCTGGCAACTTGTTGTCTCGTTTCTTTAGGAAACATAGTTTTAACATCATCTTGTTGTGACCCATATTCTTTTACATATTCCTTTGCGGCATCATCTACCAGATACATCCAAAGTTTTTGTGCTTTCTCATGGTCATACATATTCTTTTTCAACTTTCTCTTGATGTTTGATATGATTGGCATGAAACGTCTACGATAAAGGTCTTCGTTATTCATTATGAACGTATCCAGCTCGTTCACTGCGTCCGAGTCTATACCTTCTTTGATAAATTGTGATGCTCTCATACAAGCATATTTATTAGTAAAGGTTCTCCAAAAGCCACATGTAAAATGGTGATTCGAATGACAACTTCCATTGTCCGTTGTGTCCCATCTGGGTTACATTGTTGAATGTTTCGGGCAGTTCAACACCTGTTTGACGTTGCTGTGTGGCCCATGGTTCAGGATATTCTGGAGTATATTCGCCACGGTATACAAGTCCCCCTATGTCTATTTCGTCTATCTCAATTTTCTTTATGTGTAAAAGTTGATCTTTCAGTATGTCTCCCTTCTCATTCACTATAGTTTGCTTTTTGCTTTTTCCCGATCTTTTTATTATGAAATTATATTTCTGTCCCTCTTCGAGGTCTTGGTGGAATTGAATTACATCTGGTTTATCTAGTGTGCCTGTGATATCTTGTTTAAACACACTTTGATCATTAATCAATATTTCTGCATGTGGTGGCATGTCCCACATGGTTGCGTATAATTCTATGTTAAATTTTAATTTTTCGGTTGCCATTCAAACTCTAATCCTGCTGTGTGTCCTGTATATGGGATATTTACATCATCCCTAAAGAGCTCAATGAATAACTGAGTGCCTGGTATTATCACTTTCATGTACTTGTCCGTTTGTTCTAAAACTTCCGCTTCTTTTGTTTTATCATTGTTTGTGCAGGTTAATATTATTGTTTCCATTTGTACATACTTTCAAATTTCTCTGTTATTTCTATTCTACGTCCGCCCTGTGCTTCGAACTCATTTATAAATTGATCAATTAAATTTGCCGCTAATCTTCTGTACTCAGGTAGTACATCTCTTTGTAATTTTTGTATTGACTCTTGTGGTACCGATTGAACTATTGTTCCAATGGGCATATTATCGATCCAACTTCCTGTCTTGCACATATCGTTTTGTATTTTGTGTAGTTCTTTTGTGGGATTAAATGTAGGCATTATTTTACGAGACTCGTCTACTAGGATACTCATTAGTGTTCCAAAATAATCTTCTTTATATATTTCTTTCTGCATTATTTCTTTTCCATCGGCACAAACATGTCTTTTTCTAAATCATAGACAAGTCCGTGTTTTGTTAATTGATCTGTTTCTGTGCCCTGTGAGGCATATAATTTTTTCATATTTTTATGTGTGCCGTCTGCATTGAAACATTTTGGATTTTTTGCCCAACTTAATTTTTTATCTAATAGTTGTATACCGGTGTTTGGCAAACCACAGGATAAAATTAATTTTTTCACGTAATTGACTCCTACTTGTACACCGTCTTCACCCTTCTGTCCCGATACATCCTGTCTGTACTCCGCACTAAAGTTTAGTGTTGCATCTAGATCATGTGCCGGTGTTTTACTGAAAAAGAAACCTAAGTTCTTTTCCTTTGTTGACTGTGTAAGATCACTTTTTATGTCTGTGTAATTTATAGTTCCATCTAAATTAACACTTTCGGCTACTTCCAAATCCATCGAACCCGATGATATATGACTTGGAAGTGAGAACGACCAACCGAAAGTTGTGTGCTTATCTTTGTGTATTTCATAAGCCAACCTGTAAGATTCTGTTTGTATGTCCGAGAAGCCCTTTATTATACTGCCATCTGTTGTGTTGATATCTGTTTTACCTCTCGTATAATCTAAACTTAAAACATTATTGCCCAGTGCATACTCAATACCTATGTTTCCAAAGTTTGTATTGTTGTTGTCGCCTACTGCAAGGGCACCATCTGAGTGGTTACCTAACCAAGTGTCTTGTTCACTCATTTGTCCTACACTTGTTTTCAGTTTAAAGTTCTTATGCAACATAAAATTCTTACCAATGTTAAATGAATAGTCACCGCCACCATTGTTGCCTGTGTACAATCCAAAGTTATAATTGTTAAGAAGATTGTATTGTCCACCTTGTGTGAATGAACCAAACATTTGATTCACTGGTAAAAAAGTATTGTTATTTGCCAGTAACATTTCAACATCTGAATACTTCCTGTTATCTTTGACAGTAAATCCACTTCCTAAAGTCATGTAGTAGTCTCGGTCATAGTCATCTATGACCATGATTTTTAAATTAGATAAACTTGAAAAAGCACTAGATGATCCTGTTGCGAAGTATGTAGTTTCTAATGGCGTCACGGTGCCATCCACTCTGCCTGTGGTTGCGATACCTACCACACCTTGTGGTGTAGTTGCTTCATCGAGATCTAACATACCCTGTCCGTGTATGTTCTCATTGTATCCATTAATGTTGGTATCAGCGGTGTTTAACACTAGTTTCACTAGGTTCTCACCTTTCATGTGTGGCCACATCTGATGCAGGATACCGATGGCGCCTGTCACATGTGGTGCCGCCATACTTGTACCACTCATCTCAGAATATCCATCACCGGCAACACTTGAATACACCTCATTTCCTGGTGCTAATATGTAGAAATCCTTAACTTGATATTTGTCATTACATTTGTTATTAACAATATTAAGGCACACGTGGCCTGATTTGCTACCAACAACTTGTCCATCTTCCTTACTACCACCCCAGTTACCTACAATAATCATCTTGCCACCTAACACAAGGTTACCGTTAGAGTCAACTTCTGTTGCCCAAATGCCCGGATCAAGTGCAAATTCAGTGTTTACCTCACCATCTACCATCATTCCATTTCCTGCTGAATTCACTAGAATGATATCATTGTCTGTACCAACTTTCCAATAACTCGAACTGCCTTTGTTTGCCAACACTACCGAAGATGAGTATGTGCCGTCATCCAACTTTGTAATTGTACCGTAGTGATTGAATTGTATGTTTTTGTTGAAACTCATGTTCACTGCAACAATGTTCATACCTTCACCTCCATCAGATTTTTTTGCTTTCAGTTTTGTGATATCGTGTAAGGCGTTCTGTGCCTGACCCATGTTTGCACTGCCGTTACCGTGATAGTCGACATTAGCACCTACTAGTTCTGCATCAAAGGCCACACCGTGGAATTCATTGCCATCCCGTTTACCTGCAACAATACCAGCAACGTGTGTTCCGTGTGATTGATACTGCCCTCTGTTTTCAACTGTGTCGTCTTTTACAACAAAGTCTTTGTACCATTTGTATTTGCCATCTAATGCTTCGTGATCTGTCTGTTGGTAAGTGTCTATGACACCAAGCACTGCACCCTTACCTGTCCAACCCCTTGCATAGGCCTTGTCAGCATTGATTATTGTCTTACTTGTATCCTTGTTGAATTCGTCTGTTTTCCAAATATTTTTTTGTTCTACAACTTTCTTCTCCTCTTTTACTTCCTCTTTCTTCTCCTCTTTTACTTCCTCTTTCTTCTCCTCTTTTACTTCCTCTTTCTTCTCCTCTTTAATTTCTTCTTCTTTAGTATCTTCTTTTGTTTCTTCTTTAGTATCTTCTTTTGTGTCTTCCTTTGTTTCTTCTTTAGTATCCTCTTTTGTTTCTTCCTTTTTGGCTACTTTTTGTTGCTTTTCTTCATTAATTTTTGTTTTCTTCTCAGAAACATAAGTTTCAACAGTATTAGTCTTCTCTTCTTTAATAATTTCTTCTGCCTTCTTATCGCTGGCAACTTTATTGTATTCTGTAAGTGTTAATTTTTGTCCTTGTGAAACTTTTTGTATCACAGGCTTCACATGGTTTTTCAAATACAAAACCGCCGCATGAGCGTTTTTGTAATCTTCACTGTTGTATATTTGCAATTTTGTGTCAGCATCCTGTGACTCAATAAGGTCAAGTGTTTGTGCCCATAGTGTTTCTGCTTGATCTAACATAGTCAAAAGATTACTTGCCTTTGTAATATCTTTTTCGGTAGGTCCGGTTATAATTGCAGACAAGTTTGCAAGGTTACCACTGGATATGGTAGAATTAAAACCGCTTAACAAAGATGAATACGAACTTATTATAGATTCACTTCCAACAAGGCTCGATAAATCTTCTTCTACAAAATTACTGACAGAGCCTATTGCCCCACCTCCTCCACCGCCACCGCAGGCGGTAAGTGTAGTGGCTAATACACTTGAAAGTAATATGTTTTTTACTTTTCTCACTGCAATATAGTTCCTACTATAAATGCACCCATTAAGAAATATAATAGATAGTGCGTGTATACTGATGATTTTTTGAGAACTTTGTATCCGTTGGCTCTCAGGCAAATTACATGGGCATCTACTGATTCCGCAGTAATATTCACATCAACTGTGTTGATCTGTTCTAGGTCATTGTCGTTCATGCTATTAGTATAACACAAAACCTATATGTGTCAACTCAAGTTGATCTTGCTAGAACCTAGTGTTTATGCGACTTTTTTATGAATTTATCAGCACAGAACTGATAGTCCCTGCTGTGACCGAAGTGGCTTTTGCCCTTACCCAAACAAAATTTCCTGTGAAATTCGCAGTTCCTATCAAAGTGCTTTGATCCGCAGTAAATGTTGATCCTGAAATTTCGAACCAATCATCCTCCGTTGGTGTTGTAGCAAGTGATCCTTCCATCTTGATAGACCCAGTCATTGTTGCGTTAACTTGGTAAGCAACTGTGTGTACGCCGTCTGGTTGTGAATAGTATCCATCACCTTTAGATTTATCACTAACAAACCCTGTATGGTCTAGGGTAGTGGTAGTAGACCCATCCGAAGTTTCTGTAGTAACAATTTCTTCTACAATAAGTTGATTTGCCGAAGTAACTGTTTTTACAGTAAATGTTGAATTATTGTTTGTTGTACCTGTTACCGTTATAAGGTCTCTGACAGCAAAACCATTCAAAGCGGTGCTTGTAGAAGTTATTTTATATTCCGTACCTGTAGCAGTAAAACTGATATCAGTACCAGTTACATTTGAAATATGCGATTTTGACGCTAATAGTGTGGTGCTTGTCTGTGCCATCGTTGTTATTTATTCGGTATTCTTCCTTTTGAATCTTGCAGTTTTTGGACCCAACCCGTATACAGCGGCCAATTCGTTTGGCTCTTGTCCGTCAACTGTTAGAATATTGATGTATTTTATCTTGTATGACTTTCCATCGGCCTCGCCTAGTTCTTCACAAACACAATCATCTTCTCGTACTTTTTTAACCCGCAACAGGCTCCTTTTAATGACCGGAGAACCCATCCAGTATTTCGGTATCATGCTCTCAACAATACTTTGATCATTGAATATATTTTTATCTCTTAGTTTTTTTATTGCTTCCATTTTTTACCTTTCTAAATTTAATGACCTTTTCTATGGCCTGCTGGGCAATCATGTATATAGGACTTAAAAATTTTTCTTCTTTTACATAGAAATACCCACCAAAACAATGTGGAGATTTCTTTTCAAGATAATCTAAAATGTTATAATTTGTTACTAAACAGTTATCAACATTCCTTTCTATAAACTCCCATAAGTTATTACGTTGGCTCTCGGTTAAAATAAGTTGTGCATCTTTTTTGAGGTATATCTGATATTTGTATTTGCCATGCGGTAAACGTGTGCAACCTATAACGTTCTTGCCTAAGTCAGTAAATTTTGGATCAACGGTTTCTGAGCCAACCCAAAAATCCCAAAAATTGTCAATCAGAGAAAGCGATGTTTTGTGATCTGTATAGAAAATTGCTTTCCTACCTTGAAAACGAAACTTAATCTTTCTCCTATTTTGTATTATGAAATCGGCCAGTGTATTCATGTCGGGTGCATCGGAATACATTTTTTTCAATTTTACTAAATGCTCATCTGTTGTTGGATAGAACATAAGTGAGCCAGGCATTTTAAATTCAGTCTTATGTCTGAATCTGCCGTAATACAATTTATTGTGATTTTTTCTCATCAGACACCTTAGGCTTTAACTCTTCAAGTACTTTTTTCTCTTTTTTTGCTTTGAAATTGACTGTTAGTTTTTTGTCTGTCAATCCAACCTCGACCATTCCACCGGATGTAAGTTCACCAAACAGCATCATCTTAGACAATGGCTTTTTAATCTCATCGTCGATTACTCGTTGTAATGGCCTTGCACCAAGTTTAGCATCAAACCCTTTGTCCATTAAGAATTCAATCGCTTCATCTGTTGCATTGACTTCTACATCTTTCTCAATAGTCATTGTGTTAAGTTCTTGTAAAAATTTCTTAACCACAGACTTCATAGTGTCTTTGCCTAGTTTATCAAATTTTATCACAGCATCTAGTCTATTCCTAAACTCTGGTGGGAAGAATTTTTTCATTGCTTTATCATCCTCTCCTGTTCGCTCACTCTTACCAAAACCAATATTGTTTCTTTCGTTCTCTTCTGCCCCAAGATTAGATGTCATTATCAATGTAATATTTCTACAATCTGCTTTCTTGCCGTTTGAACCAGTGACTGTTCCATAGTCCATTACCTGTAGTAGCATATTTGATACATCTCTATGTGCTTTTTCTATTTCGTCAAATAAAACTACTGCGTGTGGATTTTTTTCAACTTCATTAATGAACATACCGCCACCCATGTTACTGTCCTCGTAGCCTACATACCCTGGTGGCGATCCAATTAGTTTTGCGATGGAATGTTTCTCTTGATATTCAGACATATCAAATCTGATTAATTCAACACCGAGTGTTTTTGCTAGTTGTTTTGCAGTTTCTGTTTTACCACATCCAGTTGGTCCTAAGAACAAAAAAGATCCAACAGGTTTTGTTAAACTTTTAAGGCCGGCTCGTGCAACCAATATTTTATCTGTGATCGTGTTAATTGCTTTATCTTGTCCAAAAACCTGCAGTTTCATTTTCTCTTCTAGTGTTTTAAGATTACTTGCTTGTTTCTGTGACAGTTGTTCAATGCTTATGCCTGTCATTACACTTATTTCGTGTATTATTTCCTCATGATCAATTTTTCCATCTTTTATTCCATTCAATCTCAACCTAGCACATGCAACATCAATTACATCTATTGCTTTGTCAGGCAATTTCTTATCCGCTATAAATTTTGTAGAATAATCTACAGCGTCTTCGCATGCCTCGTCTGTGATTGTACACTTGTGGAATTTTTCATAATATTGTTTCACACCTTTTAGTATTTTAACTGCTGTTTCTTTAGATGGTTCTCCCACTTGCAATCTTTGGAATCTCCTCATCAATGCACGGTCCTTTTCAAAATACTTTCTATATTCTTCCCACGTTGTTGATGCAAGTACTTTGATAGAGCCTTTTAGTAATGCAGGTTTCAACATGTTTGCCATATCCATGTTGTTTCCTTGTCCAGTTGCTCCGGCACCTACTATCATGTGTGCCTCGTCTATGAAAAGTATACTTTTACCTTTCTGGTCCAAGGCGTTGACAATTAATTTTAATCTTTCTTCAAAGTCGCCTCTGAATTTACTGCCTGCTATAAGACTGTTTACATCAAGACTCCATACTATATGATCTTTCAAATATTCAGGCACGTCATCTTTATTTTTTGCAATTCGTCTAGCAAGTCCTTCCACTACTGCTGTCTTTCCTACACCAGGGTCACCAACAATAAGCACATTGTTTTTGTTTCTCCTTGCTAATATCTGTTTAAGGTCCTCAGTTTCTTGATCTCTTCCTATCACAGGATCAATTTTTTTGTCAAAATATTTTTGATTTAGGTTCTCACAATAACTCTTTAATATACGATCGGCTTGATTTGGTCTAAGTTTTTGTTCTGGGCCACCTTCTCCGGGTCCTCCCATGCCTGCCATCCCTTCGTCTAGGATTGTTTCTGTAGACACAAGATCGATAAGATCTTGTTTGTTGACTTGATGTTTTTTTAGAAAGAACGCCGCGTAACTTTTTTTCTCAGAAAATATGCTAATCAATATATCTATAGATGTGACATCTTGTCTGCCCTGGAACAGTGCTTGGGTAAATGCCCTATTCATTAATCTCTCTAGCGAAGCAGTCTTCCTTGGCGTCATTGGATCACTACCCTTTGCTACAATATCGTTGCATTTTGTATCTAAGTAATCCTCCACATCTTTTATCAAGGCACTTACATTAATTTTAAAATCGTGCAACACAGTACCGATATTTTGATCTTTAATCAAAGACAAAAGAACATGTTCTATAGTAACATATTCGTGTCTTCTCTTTTCTGCTTCTTTCACTGCATTTTCAAAAATATTTTCTAATCCTTCATTTGCCTCTAACATTGTCTATCCTTTGTTTGCCATCTCCCATCGAATCCGAGAGACTCTTTTATTAAATGTAATACCATCAAGGTGATCGAGTTCATGCTGGAAGCATTTTGATTCCATTCCGTCGAGTTTTGCGAATTCTGTTTTGCCCTGTGTTGTTTCATATTGTACTTCTATTTGCTTTGGTCTTTCTACTTTTATAAAGATGTCCTTAAATGAAAGACACCCTTCCACATCAATAATTTTCTCTTCACTGAAATTTATCACCTGTGGATTCCAAATTATAGCATGTTTTTGAAATGTGTCAAATGAACTGTGGCCAATAGCAAAAAATCTTTTGGTAATGCCTATTTGGTTTGCCGCAAGTCCCATTCCACGTTCGTCAAGCATTAATTTAATCATGTCACTCTCAAATTTTTCAATGTCATTATATCCGTCTATGATGTCATCTTTAGTCCATGCCGTGCTTGTTTGCATCAGTGTTTCGTGTGGGTATTGAAAAAGTTGTATCATAGGTCCTTAATCTTTTTTAAATCTGTGGCGTTTAGTTGTGGAATTAACACGTGTACCTTAACATAAAGATTACCACGTATGCCTATTGTTTTGTGTACAGGCATTCCCTGTCCTTTGACTTGCAGTATTGTATTCGGCTGTGTCCCTGACGGAACTTTCACTTTAATAATCCTGTCTTCGAGGGTCTTTAGATTGAACTCGTATCCGCGTATCGCTTGAAAACAGTCTATGGTTTTATCTGTGTAAAGATCATTTCCCTTGCGTGTATAACCGTCTGAATCTAATACACTCATTACAACCATTAGGTCACCACGTGGCATATTCTTAATCGAATCATCTCCCATGCCTGCGTACTTGAAAGTTACTCCATGTTGCACACCTGCTGGAATGTTTACAGTGGCAAATTCTTCTCTACCACTTGGCAGTTTGTAGTTGATTGTCTTTTCACTCTTCTGCATGGCCTCTTTAATGCTTATGGCCATTCGTACCTGGACATTCCTGTTGCCTCTTGTCTGAGCCCTGTTCTGTCTAAAGATTCTTTCACCACCAGGGCCTCTAGTGAAGTTAAAACTTGTATTGAAATCCATGTCTCCGTTGCCAAACCCCGAAAAGAAATCACCAAATATGTCTTCGTTGAAGAACGGATGTTGTCCACCACCTGTGCCAGTACCACCAAATTTCCTCATTGTATCGTAGTCGTGTCGCTTCTGTGAGTTCTTCAGTGTGTCGTGTGCTTCGTTGATCTCTTGGAACTTGTCCTTATCGCCTCCTCTGTCCGGGTGATGCTTTTTGGCTAGATCTTTGAATGCCTTTGTTATGTCCGCACTGGTGCTTTGTTCATCCACACCTAGCACGTCGTAATAATTCTTCATATACTATATTATATAACAGAATTATTTACTGTCAATGCTTGGTAATTATTTGCTTGATTTTTTACTCGATCCAGTGTAAAGTCCGAACCAGGCCGCACCTGCACCAACCACTATTGATATTAATCCTGATTGTTCCATAGTAGGAGCAGGTAGATTCATATACCATATCACGCACTTGTATAAAAGTATTATGTACGTTGTAATGAATACTCTTGGAAATATTCTCCAACTGTCTACTGCTCTTGCTAGATGAATTAATCTTGCGTATGGGTTGGGTCCTAGGTCTTTTGCACTTGTATCAACTTCTAACTCCACAGATACTTTTTTCTTTGCTGTGTTAGTATCTGCTGGCACAACCAATTTATCTTCTTTTAACTCAGCCATTATTTGATTCCTGGAATCTTGGCATCTCTTTTTCTATGACCATTCCAAGCAACAAAACCACCGATCCTTAATGACCAGTATGCTAGATAGTTCATTGAGTAGAAACCATTTACAATGATGTTAATATCTCTGAAGATTTCGTCTGCTCTCTTCTGAGTCAATTCGCCCATTGTTTTTTTCTTGTTTACTTCTAATAATGTTTTATACTTGTATGCGTAGTCGTGTACTAGGCCACCCATTAATAAAACACCAACCGGAGAGAAGAATGTTCTTAGGAACTTAGGAATACTTGCGCCATCAAACTGGAATCCTGCTGGGATCACATATTCTTTTCCGTCTATGTTGTATTTCCAATCTTTAGTAAGTATCCAATTTCTAGTTGATAGCAACCACATTACTATACCTTTCCAGAATCCTTTGCCCTTTGTTTTTATTGGCACCGGTTTCAATTCTGGCATTCCTTTGAAGTTGAATTTCAACTTTGGTTTTGATCTCTTATCCAAAACATTTATTATTGCCGCAATAATTACAACAGCGATTAATATAGTCCACTGCCAAAATTTCATTGCTAATGCTATTAAAAGTTCCATTTATTTGCTCTCCTTATTAATATATACGTATTTATTCTATTGCACCTTTGACAACACCCTGTTCTACTAGTTTTTTCCTATTTTTCATGTGTTGTTTTTGTACATCTGCCTTTGAGCCACCGAAGTATGCCACTGCATGACCCTCTTTGCACATAATCTTTGATACCTGTTTGCCGTCGATCAAGAAGTCTCCCAGCACTCTCCCAAACTTGCCCTTCATGTCCTCACCTTTTTTACTGATTGTTGTTTGCAGTACAGGTTTAGGTCCTAGCAGTGATTTAAGTTTGGCTTTCGCGGCTAATCCAAATTTCTTTTCAATCTTGTCTCGTGTCCTTGATTCTGGCGTGTCTATGCCCATGATCCTAACACGTTCATTCATCTGCCAAATTCCGAATCCTAGGTCGATGTCAACGTCTACTGTGTCTCCGTCCACTACTCTTCTCAACTTACACCTGTACGTCCACATTATTTTTTCTCCACTAGGTTAATTAGATCTTGTACAGTCTTGACTGCGTCTCCGTCGTCCTCTGATATTTTTACACCGGTTGCCTTCTCCACTTGAATGCACAATTCAATTGTGTCAAACGGATCTGCTCCCAGATCATCCACCAAGTGTGCCTCGGGCGTTACTTTGCTTTCTGCCACATCCAGGTGTTCTGCTATTACTTTTATCACTGTTTGCATGTTACTCCAGTATTATTTTTTTGATTGATTTACTTCCGTCTATGTTTGACTCGAGCTCTGCCTTGGACTTGATGCACTGATATTTTGTACCAGCACTGTACTGTCTTTCTGCTGTTCGTTTGCCTCTCAAGCATGTTGCCATTGTTTCTTGTATCCGGTGTTCTTTGATTTCACCGTGAACCAGCATCAACAATGCCACTACCGTTTCTATCATTGGTGCTCTCCGTTGCCGTTTTTGTACACAATCTCTCTGTCTGCATCTTTCAGTTTTTCAATATTTGATTGTGCTTTTTCCATTTGCTCTTTTAAAAACTCTATGTTCACCCTGTTATTAGCCATGTCGTCTAGATGCTTTTGCATTCTGTCAACAGTTTTGTAGAGGTCCTCTATCAACATGAACTGCTCTATGTCTTGCGAACTTTGACCTAACTCACCTCTAGGATATTTTATTCTAAAGTCTGTGTTTTTTGTCACTTCGTTGTGCAGTCTTTCGTCTTCCGCTGTCATGTCTTTTTCTATTAACACTGCTTGGGTTTCCAACTTGTTTAATCTTTCAATCACACCAAAGTACGCCCAAACTCCCACGGCGACCGCGGCCACAATGGACAACAGATTCCGCATAGGCATTGATATTGATGTTGAATCACTAATTTTCATAATAGTAGTATTTATTGATCTTTACCAGTCTCTTCGTAGTACTTCTTGTATTCGTCAAGCAGGTTGTTAGTTTCCTGCAGTTTTTGCCTGATCTGAGCAAAGTTCTTGGACAGTAATTCGTAATCCTTGTCAGTTAATCCGAACAGTACGGGAT
>Ga0209645_1000916_pt1 | contig 15100 bp, 12 predicted proteins | sample ETNvirenome_6_30_FD_184070 | JGI IMG/M metagenome (GOLD analysis project Ga0209645, IMG submission 184070) | Marine viral communities from the Pacific Ocean - ETNP_6_30 (SPAdes) (version 2) | ecosystem: Environmental > Aquatic > Marine > Oceanic | place: Pacific Ocean | collected 2013-06-19
TCGCGCGAGCATCCCCCCTCGCGGCAAATTGCCTAACGCGATAGCCGGAGGCGCGCTCGCGGCGCGCCAATTTGCCCTGCTTAACCGCGTGCGAAATACAGATATTTTTTTCGTGGGAGGCGAAAAAAAATCCCAAAAAAAATCGGTATATTGAAGGGCAGAGTTATCATCGGGTGCATGATGAGCGTATCGTATATTCGGATTGTCAAGGCCGAAACAGGCGATAAAAGCAATGAGGGTAAGGCCACAAGAGGCTTTCTATCGCTTACGCCATACATGACTGAAATCACTAAACAATTCGATAACAAGGAAATCGACATCACCGACCTGTACGAGAGAATCGTATTCGCGAATAACATTCTTCTTGGCAAGGTGCTTGGTGTTGACGAGGCTGAATTGTTTGCTCAACAAGAAGAAGAAGAAGATGAGGACGCGCCACCGTCAATAATGGAGGACCCGATTGTTACGCCTCCGATTATGAATTGGTTGCAAAGATTGACTGCTAAACACCCCGAACTCAAAGAAGTGCGTAAACAAGATGAAGAGTTGAACGGTGAATCCTTGTTTGATACGCTAAAGTTCAATCGCAAAATACGCCCCGATATATCATCATTCCTCGCAGACCCCTTCTATGAAGGCAGAAAGCATCGTGCGCGTGAAATGAATGGTATTTTGACTATACTCAACAGGTCAGAACACCCTATTGCACCCGCGTTGGCTAAAAAAATAGGTGAAAGTGATAGGGTATTTACACCACGCGAGCGCAAACCAAGAAAGCGTGTTGGTATTCAACAACAAATGGATGACTTAGCGCGTGAACAAAGGGACAAACTGATGGACTTGAAGGTTGATAGGCGCGTCAAAAAGCCCGACAAGAGAGTTGCGCAAGCGCGTGAACTTTACGATGAATTGTTTGCTGGTACAGAGTTTCAGCCGCGTGGTCCTAAATCGTCACCTAAGTTGCAAGTATCAGTAAACAGTCTTGCTACTAATAGAATGAAAGATTTGATTAACGGTCTTGCTGAAAGAGAACAAATTAGTCATCAAGACGCGGTTAGTGTTCTGCAAGACAACTTTAATGATTACATGGCTTCATTAACAGGTGTAAAAGGGTTTGGTGGTACAAATAAAAACGCGATAACACCTGCTTTGCAAGCAGCAGCAAAAGAGCATGGTATAGCCACAGGTATTGCTAACATACCCGATTACTTTCTTTCTCCATTCATAACATATAGAGAAACAGGCGGTGCAGAAAAAAGTCCATTTAGTAAAAAGGTACGACAGGCTATAAAAGACAGTATTGGTACAAATACTGAAAACTTCCACATGGCTGTTTTACAATCAATAGATGACCCGCGCGGTCATTTGAATATCACAGATGAAGATGACCCTAATAAATTAATGGAGATAACAGGAGCAAGTGGGACTAAAGAAGATATTACATCCCGCGCGAGAGAAGCAAGAATGCCTACCGGCACAGATATGGATTTGACTACGCCCGAAAAGCAAAAGTTGGACAGTGAGCGAGCGAAAATAAAAATGGATAAAAAACTCGCTGATATTGAAAGACAGTACAGGTTGGGTGATATAGACGACTATCAATATCGTATGGCTATGACTCTTGCTCGCGCTCAAGGTCATCAAGATAAACACGACATAGACCCGGATGAGTTGTTGGGTGGTTTGACAGGTAATGATTTTGAACCATCACACCCATTGTATGGGTTATCACCACAAAGCATTGCGAAAGCAACAAACTCCTTCGTTGACGACTTAATTGGAACTACGCGCTTGATGAATGAAATAAGATTGATGGCATTCCATAAAGCAGATGCGCAAACTCCCGAAGAGAAAAAGGAAGTGACTGACAAGTTGGCTACTCTAAGAATTACAGGTGAAGATATTGCAAACATCATTTCTATGAAGTCGGCGCAGCAAAATCTTGATGAAGCGGAAGAGAAGTTAGAAGCGGGTGAAATAAGCCAACATGAATACAACATGGCGCGCGCTCGTTCAGAAAGAATGAGTAATATATCAAGCGAAGATGAAGAACGCTATGATAAATTGACTCATATGATAGACGATAATGGACACATAAACAAGTTAGATAATCTTGTTGCAAGACTTGATAGAACAACAAAAAGAATGGCTAACTTAGGAATGAGTAATGTTGACTTTTTCAATGCAGCGTTGCGATATTCAAATGCAGATATGAGTACACAAGGTTTTGAAGAAGCAATGCGTTTACTAAACCAAAAAGCACAGGAGGGAGGACTGAAAGGTTATCCATTATCGCGTTTATTATCCCATTTAGAAAAGACAGGAAGGCGCGCGGCTATTGATAATGAACATCACAAAAGAACTGCTGAACAACAAGCGAGGTTTAGAAAGAATCATCATGCGCGCATGGCTGCGAGAGAAAGTGAGTATGATACTGAAAATACAGGTCTTACCGATGAAGAATTGGCAGATGCGGTTGGATTTGGATTCTTGGATGATGGTCATAGCGAAGATATATTGGCAGACAAAGAAGAATGTCAAAGTTGCGCTATGCCAAGATTTACCACTCGCGAAGCAGAAAAGGCGAGATTACATTCTCCTTTGAGAAGAGGGAAGACTCCGTATTATCACAAAGTGATGACTATACCAAACTTAGACGAATATCAAAACAAAGGGATGGGTAGGGATGTAAAATTAGATTTGGTTGGCGCAGAAGGTGCAATAAGTTTAGCAGCAATAGCGCGTCACATTTTCCCCAACAACAGTGATTATTCAACAGACCGAATAAACAAAAGATTGGAAGGTGCAAAAAACAAGTTTGCAATGGAAATGAAAATCAAAAGTGAATTGAAAAAAGCAATAAAGAATGCTGTGATAAGCGGTAATCCAAACGCTGCTGACATTTTCAAAAAGTTTGGTTTGCATAGACAGTTAGAAAACACAATCGCTTCGGGTGGGGCTGGACTAAGCAACCGCGAGTTATCAGCAATACCATACTTCTTACCAAACGATTCTTCGTATGACAAATATCACGAAAGACACAGGTTGAGGCAACTTGCTTCGGTTAGAATGGACGCGTTGCAAAACGCAGTAAGATTTGTCAAAGACTTACAAGCAGGTGAATATCAAGATAAAGAAGGAAAACCATTGAAGGTATCTAACCGATTTTTGAGTAAAGAAGGCAATAGAAAAGACATACTCGATATGTTAGGTAAGCAAAAATTGATTACTACGCGTAAAATTAAAGAAAGAATGAAAAAGAAGCAAGAAACTCTTTACGGTTATAATGAAGCGCACAATAGATACAACAAACAACAGTTTGAACTCGATGGAATGATGAATGAAACCAAACCTAAGTTTGTTTTGCTTAACGAAAATACAGGTGAGGAAATAACATTCGGCGACAAAAAAGATGCGGAAGAGCGAATGAAAAAATACACTGACCCAAAAAGCCCTCTTTACCTTACAGAATCATATTCAATGTTTGAAGAGGCTGGTCGTTTACAATCACCGGAACAGATTGCTATACTTGAGCAACGCCAAAAAGCACTCAAAGACAAATATGGTAAAATGTTGTCACATAGGAAAAGATTGCTTTCTATGATAGACAAAGACAAGAAAGAGTTAGAGGCAATTAGAGAATCCAGCGCAAATGATGAGTTGCGTAGGAATGAGTTTGTCCGAGGAGCATTCGCGCATTCGGGTAGTGATTTGGTAAAGATTGCTAAAATGAAAGATGATGATGATATTGAAAGCGCACTATCTGATTTATACATCAAAATGTACGGTAATGATAACAATGACAGTATTATACAAGCAGACATTAATGGTAATATTTCACGCGATTTTACTTACAATCTTGATAAATACAAAATGGGAAGAATGGGTGAAATGGCAGGTACGGGTGTTAGAGGTATTTCAGCCAATATAGCGTTACCGAGAGTCAACGACATAAACCAACTTATCGCGCACCGTTCACAGTTAGGTTTGCCATTAAACGACGAGCAGAAGAATCATGCTGAAAAGGTAATGGGTGATTCACGCATTGCAGAAAATATGACTTTGGATTCTTTTGATTTACCAAGTTTGAGCGATGATATGTTAGATGTTGTAACAGACCATTCATACGCAAATCACGAACATCACGATTCAGAGCCAAACGAAATAGGTTTACTCACCGAAGCAGAAATGGCAAGAAGACACCAAAACTCACACTTCACCCGCGATTCCGAAGAAGACATAGAAAAGGGTGACATAGACGCGGCTATACTCAAATTGGTAAGTAATTGGGACAATCACGGTGCGAGAATGTGCGGAACTTGTCACGGTCACACATTCGTATCGAAAGATGAAGCCGTTGCTTACCTGCGTCATCATATTCCCGAACTTGAAGGGGAAGATATGAATAGCGCAAAAATGAGAAAATGGATTGCTAAACATATGCGACCGCGAGGGTTTGGTAGTTTCGCAGAACACCCAAGAAGTGACACAATGGAACCGCATGAGCATGAGCAGTATGCTTGCCCTCATTGCGACCACGCTAACGATGAAGTGATTGGTGGAAGATGTGCTAACGGAATATGCCCCGATTGTCACGGTAGCGGTGTGCGCGACCCTGCGAAAGATGTGGACATTCAAGAAGGATATAAGCATAGACAAGACGGTACGATAGTTCCGGGTAAGAATCATCATTATTCTCACAACAGCGCGACTTCGCAAAAGTTTGATTATTTGAATCAGATGTTAACAAGAATACAGGAGTTGAAGGGCAAACGAATACCATATGGACCACTAAGCGAAGGTGAGTCTGATGAAGTTCCGCACTTTTTACGCGAGTTTATTCAACCGAAAGCCCTACCGTGGGATATATATGGCGACCATCTTGAAAGCGGAAGATATACTACGATGAAGCAACTTATGGATGCGCGCAAAAAGAAACACATAGAGCCGTTGGAACTCGATGAAATACCGGAAGAGTTGCCTTCACTTCCACCACCCGCAAAACCACCGCTACGACCAACAGAAGAAGAGAAAGAAGAGCAGTTACCATCAATCAATTTGCTTGGTACGCATGAAACAGTGATGGACGCGCACCACAAATCTGCTTTGCGAAAGAGAGTTGAAAGATTAGCGCACATCGCTAAAACAACAGGGCAATCAGCAAGTGAAGTGGACGAGTTAGTGGATAAGATATTGAAACATCATCCATCACCACACGATATGCATAATAACGAAGACCATTATTTGCATGAGTTGATACACAGATTGCAAGAATATGCAGAAGGTGCTTTTGAAGATAGTATCGAGGACATAAAATTGACTAACAGCGAATCGGCAGCGAAGAAACTAATCGCGGAAAGAAACAATTTACCTGTGGATAAAGATGGTAATTTCACCGTAACCCCTCAAGATATTTTTACCGGCAAGTTACCTATGATGTTCCCGTTTTACGACCCGTTAACATTTAGCAATGGTCGCTTCCTAACATCCAATGAAATCAAAGAGGGGTTGTTTGCACCCGGCACTAAAAAAGAGCCAAAAGCAATATCAAACGCATATTTGGAAAAATTGTTTGCTAATGATAGAGATTCATTGAAGGCATTAAAAAGAGTTGTCGCGGCAGAAAATTACAATGAAAAGAATGCTAATGCAATAGCAGACGCGTTACAGGATGTAAAAGAGCCTATGGCTACCAAAACCGTGTCAAACATAAAAAGTGATGAATTGAATAGACTGTTGAAAGAGTTTAATTTGGGTGAAGAAGACGCGGTTGATGTCACAGGTTATGGGTTTAGCGAAGAAGGATTAGCCGCGTTTAACAAACACGAATACTACGATAAAGATAAGGAAAAGATGGTCAAGTTATCTAATATCAGAAACTTGCTTTCAGCACCCGATAAATACAATCGAATGCGCCCTCTTGATAATCAATTGACTTCAAGAATTAGTCAAGTAGTCAAACCAATGTGGAAACAATATGTTATGCTTAACGCGGTGAAAGCGTTCTTAGAAAGTGGACACAATAATGAGTTGGATTATCCAAACATCCCCGAAATGAAGGCTGAAACTTATCATGATACTATGTTAGGTGATGCTAATATGTTCGGTATAGTACAAGATGAAGCAGCAAAGTTGTTAGGATTTGAAGATGAAGCAGACTTGGAAAAGAACTTGAACATGATAGAAAACAAAACTATCCCTCTTCCTAACGGTAAAGAGATAGTATTGAAACCAGCAGAGTTCAAAGCAAAAATTATGCAAGGTGTGACTAAAAAAGATGTTCACAAATATCCGTTTGGTGTATTGAAGTTCACACCAGAAAAAGGTGAAGATGGTGAACCAACAGGTGAGTTTAAGGAATCGCACAAACCGATGACTCCGACACAATTGATGCAGATTAACTTTAATGACACACAGTTAGAGGCTGATAGAAAAAGAGTCGAGAACATGACAAAAGTTGCGGAGTACAAAAAATATCCAAATTGGCATTACGAGAAAGATTTAACAAAACTGCTTCAAGGTCAAGAAGATGTTGCGGGTTATGACAATTATGAAGATTTGTCACACTTGTTTAAGGAAGGTCTTTTACCAACCGAAGTGCAAAATCAACTGACAACTATGCAAGGTTTGAGTGCAATGACTCATCCTACACTACAACATGAAAATTATGATGCTATGATGAAATATGATTACGCATCTAATCAAGTATATCAGCAGAAGCGGGCGGCTGAACAGGCAAGGCTACAACAAAAGGGACAACAAGACCAACAAATGCAACAACAGGCACAACAAGAACAGCAACAACAAGCCCTTGAAAGAGCAAAAGAGGGAATTGAGTGATTCTCGATAATATCATATTTTTCTAATAACGATAATATATCTATTATTCTGATAATAATATGATAATAATGATAAAAGGGTGAATGAATATGCTTATGTATTGTTCGCGACACGCATTACTCAAGGAGGTCACTTGCTATGCAAGGTAACAGGACACAAAACAACACTGATGAATTAAGAGTATTAGGACTGATTTCGTTTGTAAGCATACTTGTTGGATGCGCGATTGCGGTGTTTGACGCGGGGTTGTGGTTGAAAGACGATTCAACATACACAAACTCGATTACATACACGATGGGTGCGTTTACTTTGCAAGGTATGGCTTACTTTATTTACAAAATGTTAGCACAAGATGGTATGGACCAGCGCGCCGTTATTTCAAATATGCAAAAGAACATGACAAGACAAATGCAAAATCAACAAATGCGATTTGCACAAGCGCAAATGGAAATGGAAATCAAAAAGCAAGAAGTTAATTTCGCAAAACAAATGGAAGAATTAGAAAAAGACCCCGAAGTGCAACAGTATCTTGGACTGATGGGTATGCAAGAAGAACAAGATGTGCCGCAACACAAAGCGCAACCTAAAAAATCACTTAACTTGGGTGCTGGTGAAAGAGAAAGAAACCCCGATGGCACTTACAAGAAGAGAAAAAAGGAGTGATTTGATGGGTTGGTTATTCAAAACCCCCGGTGATGATGCTACCGAAGCAACACTACGCGCTTTGCACACACAAAACACCTTAGATACTTACTATGAGCGTGGAAGAGCGTTGTTATTTTGTATTATAACAGGTGTTGTGACTGCTCTTACAGTGTCATATCTTGAATTACAGACAGATGTGAGTCTTTGGGAGAATACTGTTGAATGGTTTTACAACAAAATCCGTGGTTGGGTGGGATGATTGGTTGGTACATTCGCTGGAAGCGCACTTATGGGTGCGGTGATGTATGGAAAAGAACTTTACAACTTCCTCAAACCGCGCAGAATTGGTGTTTATGGACCGACACAAGTTGGAAAAACTACATTAGACCAATTTATGCGCACTCCCGGCGAAATGGATGATATAGAAGAACGCACAATGCACGCGAAAAGACTGATGGGAGGTGGATATGTGCTACCGAGGGCTACAAGGAAGCGTATTCGATGGAAAGGAGAGAAAAGAGTAGTACATTCTTCTGATATAGGCGGTCAACAACGCTTTTGGAACCTTTGGATTGCCGATATGGTTGATAGACAAGTGGAAATTGTCATTTTTATGACAGATACGCGTGTTCTGAAAGGTAATGGCGCGCAAATTATTGATGCGGTAGGTGGTTTTGAGTATCTTGTTGATGCATTGATAGAAAAAAGATGGAAATATAGGTCTTTGAAGTCAAGATTAAGAGGTAAGCGATACGCGCCTAAGCAAATATGGTTGATTGCTAACAAAGCAGATGAGTGGTGGGATGAAAACGCTAACATATTATGGCAATCTAACCGATTACGAGAACATAAGATATTCGATAAACACCGTCCAGCGATGAGAAGGCTGCAAAAAGCAGGTATTCCTTGTCGCGTAAGCATGATGGCGACTAAAATCGGCTGGAATGTCGAAAAAACAATGATAGATATGCTAAGTTGGTGATGAAATGCTTGGAAAAACACCCCAAAATGACCTATTACACCTTGCCGCACAGACACAAATGAGCCTTGCACAGATGCAACAACAAGCCTCCGCACAGGCTGCGATGACTAACGCAAGTCAACATATAGAAGTACCACAAGTCAATTTTTACCCTTCTAAACACCCAAACCCCAAAAAAGCGCGTAAAAAAGACATAAAACAGGCGTATAAGTTGCTAAAACCGACAAAAAGGAGTATTTTTTCTCCGCGAAGGTGGTTATTTGGTGGAAAATACCGTTATAACACCAATACTATGCGTTGTGTTATTGATGGATGTGATTTAGAACACCTACTTCGCATGGCTGGTAACATATATGAGCAGATAATTGATGAAGAAACAGGCCAATCTCTATGGGATTTATACTTCAAAAACCCCGTTACAGGGGAAGTTGAAGCCTTTGTAGCACGCGAAAATGTCACAAGTGGGCGTAAAATGCGCGGAACATACTGTCCCGAACACCTTCATTTGTACCATTTACTAACAAAATGGGAAAAAGAAGAGGAAGCCGAGCAAGAAGCGACCAATGGAACGCTCAAAGCGAAGTTGAAAAAGGGCGTTTCAGTGGTTGCAGTACCAATAAGTAGCATGAGAAAGAAGGATAATACCCCACCAATACTCGTAAAATACGAACCGTTCTTCCAAATGTTGAAACAAGACAACATACCTGTAACACATTTCACTAATTCCGCGACAGGAATGAATGATTTAGTAATGATTGTCTTCGATATGCGTCAATTTCAAGCCGGTAACAACACAAAATTACTACATGACGCGTTAGCAATACACCAAGCGCAACAACAAGCCGCGCCTCTTCCACTACCGACAGAATCAAATGATGGGAGCGTATGAGGTGGTAACATGGTGTGGCCTTTCAGTAACAACCAGCAGCAACCACAACAACCTAATGGTGCGTTGAATCTTGGTTTAGGTGGTGGACAACAGCAAGTTCCTATGCAGGGACAGCAACAATGGGGGCAATGGGGGCAACAACAACAATTTCAACCCCCACCAACTGAAATGGACATACTATCCGCGATGATTACATCTAATCCAATGATTGACAAGTGGTTATCTGATAATAACGGAGAAAATATGAATGCTCTTGTTACACTGATAGGTAATGTTGTGGCGGTTTCAGTCAATAGTATTCTTGTCAATACGCGCTTAGTTGAAGATGGTGATGGTTACAAGTTTGATTTTAGCGGAGTTCAAGGTATGCCAACGGCTGATAGTGTCACTATGACACAAACACAGTTGCTTAACAAGGCATCAAACAATGTTCAACAGAAGTCTATGCAATTTCAACAGATGGTGACTCTCGCGAATCAAAGTAGTATGCAAGGAATGTTAGATGCAGCAATGGCCGACCCCGGTATGATGCAAAGTGTTGGTGGCGGTCTTGGTTCGTTAGTTCGTGGATTAGCAACAGGTGGTAGGTAATGGATATAAGTTCTCTTTATACAGCAGTTAGTGATATGACTAACTTGCGCAAATCTGTAATTGTTGACATGATTATGGTGCAACTTATCGCGCTTACGCTTGGTTGTTTCCTCATTTTGGTGTTTTCGGGTCCAAAAATGTCATCTTCTGAATTAAGTTGGATTATTGGCGCACTATTTGTTTGTTTCAGTGCTACCGGCATCGTCTATCGCAGACTCGCTAATCAAGGGTAACTCCCATTTACCGATAGGACATTCACTATGCTTGAGCATAGATTTGGTTTTCAAAAAGCAACCGCATAAACTACACCTGTTGTTGTTTCGTTCCGGGCATTCATTGCAAATCCACAATCTTCGCTCTCTCTCTTCCATATCCGCGCGTTGATTTGTGATTAAATCGGCAGCAGCGCGTGAAAGACTTTTTGCAGTCCCTAATGACATGGGAACTCCACCGATTTTAGGTGCGCGTTTTAACCGTTTTCTCATAGAAAGCCTTCTATGTCACCAATACTTGAGGGTTACTATGGCGGAGCGTATAACAAGAGCGTCTTGCAAGTTCTGTCAAGACCCCGACCGTGACGAATTAGAAGAGTTAATGACTCACGGAATTGCTACTGCAAAGCAGTTGGATAAAGATAAAGGTTGGAGAGAAGGAACGGCTGACCGCCACTTCCGTAATCATATGGGTGAATATCATATGAGTTCAAATAGTGAATGTGAGTTTTGCACATCACCTAAACGCGAAAACTTGGAAATGGCTTACTTCAATGCAGCAATGACAACTAACGAAATCGCAAGTGATTTGCAAATATCTGAATCTAATGTTTATCACCATCTCAAACACCATCTCAAACCTGTTGTGCAAAAAGGCGCGGCTGACCTTATCATTGTTGAAGCAGGGAAAGAAATGGAGTCGCTGCGTAACAATTTATCAAGAATTAACGGAGAATTAGGTCATTTCCTTGATGATGCAGACCGTAATGACCCACAATATGTGCGTAATATCGTATCATTACATAAAGAAGTGCGTGAAACTGTCAAAGATATTATGAGAGTTCAAGAGCGTGCAGCAGGTACAACTAACGAAAATATGACCGCACAGACAATAAACATACTCAAAGTTGAATTAGCGAAGGAGTCACCGGAGGTATGGGCGCGACTTCGCGGTAAATTAATCGGGGAGGAAGTTTGATGGTTGTTGGAGGAAACGAAGGTAGTACAAGAGGACTTAGGTTCAACCCACGCGAAAGCGCAGAAGAGTTACAAGATGACTCATCCGTTGGTCGCGAAGACTCCGAAGAGCGTGCTTTGCATGATGCGAAGAAACGAGAAGAGCAAGATAAGCGCGCTCGTAAACTTCAAGGTATTCAACACATGAAAATCAAGATACCGCAAAAGAACCCCGAAGATGAAGAAGATAGTCAAATGAAACAACAGGCTGAACTTGCTCAAATGACGGGTCAAGTGGGTCAAAACGAGGCTAACGCTGGTGCTAACCCGAAGGGTGGCGGGGGTGGACTCAATATGTTGCTTTCAACTGCACCATTCATTGATGAAGCGTTTGACATGATTAAAAAAAAAGACAAGAAAGGCGCACCTAAATACGATGATGAAAAGCCAAAAAAGACAACAACGGTCGAAACACAACTTTCAAGAGAGCGCGCAAAGAAAGGTAAGCGTAAGAAAAAGTATGGAATGAAAGATACTGAAACTTCCAAAAGAAGTCGAGCAAGAAGACAACGCTTGAGAGGTGGGAATGTAAGAACGCCGAGTATTGCTTCAACTATGAGTGCAGCACGCGCACCATATGTTTCATTTGGTTTGATGGGTTCAAGAAGACCATCTGCTACGGGTCCACGCATTTTGACTACTTCAACAGGACGAACTCAAGCAAGAATAGCAGCAAATCCACAAAAGAAAGTAGCGCAAGATTTACGACAAGCGATGAGGCAAGATACACCAACACAAGATGTAACGCCGCCTATCCCAACAGTTACAACAGAATCAAGAAAATATCGCGCTGCGCGTGGCGCACGCGACTCTAAGCCACACAAGAAGGCTGAAAGGCAACCACGAACAGCAATTACGCCGGGAGGTAAAGACTTGACCGAGCATATATCACTCGCTGGTGGTGGTGCTTCTGCTATGGCTTCGGGTGGTATTGGTTCAAGTGATGCTATTCTCGCATCCGAAGAGTTCCTAAAAGCGCGCACACAGAAATTGAAATTGGGAATATCACCACGCGACCGCATTGAGTATCGTCAATTGATAGACCAACTAAATCATTTGTTGCGCCGAATGATGCGTAAAGCAGATGCCAGCAGCGATGACCCACCTACTAATTCTTCACCTAATGCAGACAGGAGAATGACTTCTGCACCAACAGGTGCGACAGAAGCAGACCCCGAAGACGACCCTACAATGTGGGGCGCGCATCCCTATGACTTGTATGTAAGACGAGGTGGTATAGCATGATTGAAAATTGGTGGGTATTACTCAAAGCAAATCCTCGCTCAAGACGCGAAAATAAAAAATTACAAGAAATGAAAAATCAAATTGACCGAAAAATGACTGATGAAGAATGGGAGAATTATTACAATACAGACCGATTGAAGGCATTTGCTCGTCAATTAGCGGATGAATATAGGGACAAACATGGCACAACTTTCGCTCAAAGAAATGTGGACATTAGGGAGCCGAGGCCAGAAAGAGTAGCGCAAATAAATAGGTTTACGGGTGAAGTCACTCAACCCTATCAGCGTGGAGAAACATATGAGGAAGAACCTATCAGAGAACAACGGTTTGATGAAAAAGCAAAAGGTATGCAACCGCATCTTACAGCCCATGTAAAACGCCAACCACGCCCCCTTGTTGAGATGGATTGGAGAGATAGTGCGGAATCATTAGAATATCCTACTGACCCTGCTTCTTATGAGCATGGTGTAGGAACACCTGCGCATACACAAGCGAGGCAAGTAAGGGTTGAAAGGAGAGGTTATTAATGAGCGATATAATCCTCAAGGGTAAGGGTGTGTGGTATCGCGATGAGAGTGGTGTAATGCATCCAATGTCGTTTCCACCACGCGACTCTGAACATGAAAAACACACACATTTCCACATTAATTCCTTGACAGGTAAACACTTCAAAGAATTGCATCCCGATTTAATCGGCAAATGGCCTATGGAAATAGCAGCCGGTATATTAGCGCGTGAGTTGATGGAGAGAGGTTACAAAGATGAAAGTGGTGCAAGGAGAAAACCTGCATCAAAATCATCCGCTTTGCGTTTAGCAAAAACAATGTTCAACATGGCAACTGATGATTTCAACAGAACCAAGAGGGATAGTGGTGACGATTTCCATGTTATACCCAAACCTTTCAATGAAGAAGGAGTGCTACATAGCGAATACAAAAACAATCATTATGGCGCACATCAACACAAAAGAGTGCCTACATCTGAAAGAATGACGCGAACAGAAGATGGTAAGTTGGTTAACAATCACGCAAGGAATGAAAAACACCCAACGCTCGGACAACACCTTGAATCATCCGCGCTTCATGCTGCTAAAGAGTTTCAAGATGTTGCTAAAAAGATGGGAGTTGAAACTTCAATTGGTGCTAAACAGAATGTGATTGAACCTCAACAAATTACAGGTGGAGTTACGCGAAGATATAGTTCCAACGAAAAAGACCCTACTTCAAAAGACAATACTACCTATCCGCGTCACTACAAAGATAAACACGCGGAGTTGGCAGGTTACGGTCAAATATCACCAATGGATGTTGTATCAGTTTTACCGGGTGACTTTTTCAATCCTTCAACCAAAGGCAATATGTCGAAAAAAATCATGAACCAATTGATGGAAATGGGTTACGACCAACCAACCGCACGCTCAATGGCGCGCGCCCCTGTCAATCAATTATTGTACGGGCGTGGAAAAGAAGGTTCAGAAACAGGGTTACGCTTAGTTATGAGAAACATGGCTGCTGCTATTGGTATCAATGATAATAACGATGTGAACGCTATATATCGAAATCATCGCGACCACTTCGCACCGCTTATACGCGGTGGTGATAGAGGACGCAATCAAGCCGCGATTGAAATAATGGCTATGCTGAAAACAGCAGAAGACTTAGGTATAGAGCCGAGGGAATACACAAGAGCAATTCCACCAGATAGTGTTGTGCAAGGTTGGCGCGATGTTGCTGCTGCGAATGGTGGTAAGAAGATTGACATGGCTGCGCTTGGTAGTATTGATGAAGCACACAGTATGAGAGGCAAGTTCACTGATAATCACGACCACTTACACGATTCATTCCCCGATTATCTAAGCGGTGGCTCTGTCGCTGAATCGCGACCTATTCAACCTATCATGCCGGAAGAAGAGTTGAGTCCACCTACGCCAATCGACACTACTCAAACACCGCTTGCTCAAGAACCACAAGAGCCTTTTGGTGGGTTTGGTGGGTTTGGTGGGTTTGGTGGGTTTGGTGGCGATAGATTACAAATGTCGAATGATGACCCGATGGGTGTTATCGCGACCATCATGGAGCGTGTGCAAATGCATGACGCAGGTGGCTCTTTGATAACAAAATATGACCCAATGAATAATTATGATATGCAAAAATTGGGTCAAAATGTAGGTATGTCAAGTATTGATGTTCGCGCGATTGCTATGTCGCTTGGTGATTGGGAGGTTATAGCGAAATCCTTTAACACTACGCATGATGTGGTTCGCGCTATCAAGAGGTCTTGCGGGGGCGCATTGAATGGTTGAAACATGGGAAATTGAATGGAATAGCAGTATGCTTGAGCATGGTCGCGATTTAGGAACTATGGAGTTTGTAATTGCTAAAGGTGGCACTACTTCAGATGTAAATTATGTTATGTTTGATGTTCAAGATAACACATGGGAACCACTCATCAAGGCTATCGCAGAACGCGATAATTCACACCCCGATATTATTCGTAAGAATATTCAAGGGTTACCAACAGCACACCAAGCACCGTTTGCAATACAAGGTGTTGGAGGAAGAACGGTGGCTGCTCACAGCCAAGATGGAACTTTTGCAACTTCACCGGGTCAAGCAAGAAAGAACTTCAAAACAGCAGAAACAATAAATAATCTTGCACAATACCGTAAAGACCCTACTG
>Ga0209645_1000917_pt1 | contig 15098 bp, 14 predicted proteins | sample ETNvirenome_6_30_FD_184070 | JGI IMG/M metagenome (GOLD analysis project Ga0209645, IMG submission 184070) | Marine viral communities from the Pacific Ocean - ETNP_6_30 (SPAdes) (version 2) | ecosystem: Environmental > Aquatic > Marine > Oceanic | place: Pacific Ocean | collected 2013-06-19
TCGTCTATTAGGGCTTGCTCTATCAAAAACGCTCGGGACTCTGAGGTAGGTATCCATATGCTACCTTCCCTCAACATTTGGACGAACTCTTCACCCACCAAGTCAGCCAGCGATGGAATCTCAATCAAGGGTCATTACCTCCATGTATCGTGGTAGAGTCTCAGCGACTTGTGTCTTGAATAATTGGTACTTTGCACCGAGGTCTATGTTTGTGGTTCCTTCGGGCATGAGCACACTTCGGTCATCAGAGAGCAGCAAGTCCATCGCTACCATCTTAGTACAGATGTCCTCAATTGCTTTTTCGACGTACCGCTCTCCATATACATAGGAACATTTGACTGAGTTCCACTGGAAATAAGGGTATGTGTTGTTGAAGTAGATAATACCCAAATCATAGTCACACCACCAATCACGAAGCCTAGCCTCATCACCAGTAGTAGTACCAAAGTAGTCTATCTTGAATCTGTATTGAGTTATTTCTACACCGTTGGAAAGTGCAGCAAGGCACCCACTACTAGCAAGGTCAGTAACACCAGTGAGTGTAGTCGCTGTCTTAGCCGTGTAGTATGCACATTTGACTGAGGAGCCACTACCAGTACATATGATGCCATATGGGGCTAAGGTGGAAGTGTCAGCCAAAGTTATGACACCACTACCGGAAGAGCCGGAAGTGCTAGACACAGTCAAAACAGTGTCAGTTAGGTTTGTTGCAGACATGCCAGTGAGATTTGTGATGCCAAGAGTGGCGTTTTCTCCAGCCTCTCCACGATTCATGCTAGTAACTTTCAACTTTGAGTTACCATAATCAGCGTTAGCAGAAGCCATAAACTCATGATGAACATTAGCAACAGTTGTGCCACTGCTAGAAGCAGAGGTTTCAAGAGAAAATGAAGGAGAGAAGAGGATAGCGTCCTTTTTTCTTCTGAGGTCTTTGTTGATGAGGTCAGCCAATTGTTGAGCAGCGTTAACACCATCAAAATCAGGACTCCATTTGTTAGAGGACGAACCTACTTGAAGGCTAGCCACCCCGCCACCTCCTGGGCAGAGGAACAAATAATCATTCGTGGTTAAAGCGCTGTGGTCTATGATTTCTAAACGAGCCTCAGCCGTACCGACCTCTCTGTATTCTTGACCTTGCCATATTTCTAATCTCAGAATCTGTTGTACATTACGGAACATCAAAGGGACAGTACCAACATAGTCAGTATAGTACCTACGCCTGTAAGGCTTGTAAGTATCGAAGTTAAGATACTCTGCAGTTTGAAGCATTGGCCTCCATGAATTGTTACATAGATTATCTATCTTGTCCTGCATGCGGAGAATCATTGTCTCAACAGCCCTACGAGTCACTCCTCGTCTCTTACCATTAGTGAAAGATTGTAGGTTCTGCAAAGTCGCATTGTCAGCAGTGTCATAATCTCCTGTAGTGCCACCTGACCAAGATATGACTACGTTTGTACCATCTCGGGCAACACTAGTTATTGTGACAGTCTCCCCTAACTCAGTATCGCTAGCAAGTTCTACTTCATCTCCTACTTCAAATCCTACAGTTCTTTGGTCTGCGGGGCTTATAGAGCATGAGGTGCCACCTGTGTTAGTGTCTGCTACCAAATATACGGGGTCAGGTAGGGGTATCTGCAGTATGTCTGCTACTTTTTGAGCACTGCTGTAGATTACTTGGTCAGGGAACAGTGGTCGAGGTTCTCTCTCCCCTGTGTTGAATACCACTGGCACTAAGCACCCCTCCTCATTGGGTGCCAACCTTCGGGGTCATTAGGGTCATACACTCCAGTCTTAGAGTTCACCATGACATTGCTAGGGTTAGGAGATTGTGGTTTAGGTAAATGAGGAGCGTGTGCTTGTACTGGTTGAGGCGTGACATTCTGTAGATTCTCACGAGACCTTTGATTATCAGCCTCTATCTTCTCTAGAGAACCTTGAGGTAGTTGCTCATAGGGGACGAAACTACCAGACCCCTTTGGGTATTCGTACATGTCAGTTGTCATGTTCTTGAGTAAGGCCCATGCATTATTAAATGCGCTCATACTTTCACATCCACCTTACCTAAGTTATACTCCATTGGTTTAGAGCATGCGCCACAGCGCTCTAGGTAACAGAAATGGAGCATGCCACAATGTTTGCAGCGAGTTCCACTACCTATGTCAATCACGTCTCGTATGTTACGAGAGCGTGTGTTCTGCTCAGTTATTTGGCCGGCGAGCCGCTCGCGCGGAGTTGCGTCCGTGCGAACAGACTCACCGGTTGCGTAATTCCATCCTTGCTTGGTTAAACGTCGGAGGTCCTCGGCGTCCATTGTGCTCACCATCAAGTGGTGACCACTACTACGTATAAGTTCCCCGCCATGAGATAACTGGTTATGCCCTCTACCGCCTTACCGTTGGTATAGTCATCTAGGACTTTCTGTATGCCTCCGGCCACAGAAGCCCCTAACTCAATTGCCTCGTCAGGGTTAAACTCAAAGACTTTAACGTCAGTCATGGGGTTTCACCCCCAATCATCGTCGACCCAGGATAATGAACCTGCCACCATCGCTACCAGACTCCGTAAAGTGGCACGTGGTTCCCACGAAGCCAGTTGGGTTTGCCTGCTCGGTAGCACTGTTAGCGGTCACATCGAAGTGTAGTATTTCAGACAAAAAGTCCGAAGCGTCTACACTAGTATCACCGTTAGCCCATGTTCCTGTTAATAGTAGTAAGTTTCCTAGTGTTGTAGGTCTATCATCAAATGCTATTGCCATATTCATTCCTCCTCAGTGGCGACCTCAGCCGCGAGCACTTCATCAACTCTCTCTAGCATCTTCGCTTTCGTGGCGCGGACACCGGACATCTGAACTCCGTGGTCAGCCAACCATGTTTGGATGTCTGCCTTGAGCCAGTTTTCGTCCGGTAGTCCGTCACCATCGTCTTGCGTGAACGTGACTCCTTCGTAGTCGTCAGTTATCTGCCAGTGTGTGTCTTTGAAGGCACCGCGACGCTCGTCCAACCATGCTTGGGATACCTCGACAGGCGTGTGCCTGTCATAGTGACCGTACTTAGTGCGTACAGTTCTTTCAGGTCCTCTCCAAAGTATTGTCGGCATATGAGGTCACTCCTTATTCATGCCACCAAAAGCCAAATCGTAGCGTTCGCAGTGTCATTAGTAGTCCCATCTGCAGTTGCTTCACAGTCTGCCGTAATGACAAGACCGCTAAAGGACAATGCTAGGTTCGCTGTTGCGTCTTTGCTGTGCCCCATGCAAGATAGGATGACATTTGCTCCACCACTTAGTGTGATGGTTTCTGCCTCTGCCAATGCACCTAGAGTCATGCAGACCAATCGTGGTTGCATTCTGTTCGTACCGTCAGTCTGACGGGCTGCGAAAGATGTCAAAGCACCTGGGTATCCAGTTAGCCATGATGTATCATCTTGGTCCACTCCCGCCTGTAGGGGGAGGTCTAGGTCAACCGCGACTGTCGCGGAAGCACTCGTTGTGTAGGTTATTCCTCTGTGTGTTGTTGCTGCCATATCATATCACCTCTGTTATCTCTCCACCAACCTCAAGCAAGGTCACGGATTGAACCTCCTGCACCGAAGAAAGAATCCCATACCTCACCCATGGTTCGGTAGAGTCCCTCTTGTCCTAGTCTGTTTATTGCGAATGGGTCGCCAGTCTCGATACCCGACTCGAAATACTGAGTTGGGATAGCGGTCTGGAACCATAGGTAATCAGTGTCGAAGTAGTAAATCCTCGAGATACCTGATGTGTCCTGCACTACGTCCTTGGAAGGAATGATTGGGACACCGTTGTAGGTAGCCACAATGAATCCAGCCTCGATACCTGGAACACCCTTTACACCGTTGTAGGTTGGGGTGACCCTCTTAGACTCCATGAACCTTTGCTGGCTCTGTAGGAGTTGCTGTACACGCATTAGGGTATCATACCCAGTTAGCATGACCTTAGGGTTACCACCACGCTTCCAAATCTGCTGGAACAATCCGTCCAGTTGATTTAGACTTAGGTTTCTGTTAGTGTTGGCTGCGGAAGACACGTCTACCTCAGCACTGTGGAAGTCTGCGCTACCATCACGGGTGATGGAGTACAGGTCGTGGTCTGTGGTTGCACTTACGTGACCTGTGCCGGTTGTCATTGTGTCAGGGTCTGTTGTCAGACGGTCTAGTGACTCAAGGTCGTTACCTGCTGGGGTCTCCACATCTTCTAGGAGCATCCTGTTGATGTGGTCTGCGTGGTGCTTGCCCATTTCCTCTTTGAGGACTTGGCGTACATCTCCAAGACCGTCATCCTTGTCAGATAGGAACATGCTTACTTCGCTTAGGTCGAAAGCGTGTCCAATCGTCTTTGGCTTTGCAGCCACGTGTAGGAAGTCAGGCTTGGTGGTGTCAGGCAGAGTAGCGTTTTCAGCCAGTCCACCGCCAACTGTGAAGGAAGGCTTGGAGGTAATGATTCTCCATCCACTTCTTTCCCAAGGTTTCTTTGGAAGGATTGAGAACGCATTGAACTCTTGGTTCAGTTGCGACCAAACTTTCCTACCATAGATTGCTTGGTAAGTACCTGCAGTGGTGCTCAGTAGCGGAGCGTCCGCTTTGAGTATGTCTCCACTGCTGTATGTGTACCCAGTCGTTGCTGTACCACCGTAGTAGTACCTTTCCATATCTTGTATTGTTCTTACGTAATTACGTGCCATATTCAGTTGCCTCCTTGTAATGCTTTTCCAGCCATCCTGTGAACGTCATCCCATGACATCTCTGCCATGTCCTTTGTTTCAGGGACTGTCATCATTGGAACAGTTGCAGACTTCTGTATGTCTTCGCCTTCGGAGGTCGAGATGTTCTCGATTCTCTCACCTAGAGCGATAACAGCCTTCTGCAGGTCTGCTAGTGGACCACGTGCATCGAACTCTGTTCGTGCTTTCTCTGTCTCTTCTGAGTTAATCTCCTTTTGGAGTCTCATGGAGAACTCGTTACCAAGTTCAGTCTTGAACTTCTGCTCTAGAGCAGCAGCCTTGTAGACTTGGTAAGCCTCTTCAATTTGAGAGGGAGATACGGCTTCGGGGGAGATGTAGTCATCTGCTTTGATGACATTCTTGTTACCGCCAGGAGCAGCACCCATGTTCATCTTTGGCCTCTTGCCGGAATCATCTTCACCAGCACCTTCGATACTGCCCTGCCCACGGTGTGTGTAGCCTGGCTCTCCAGGGGTGTAACCTTTCTCTACCCCTTCGAGGTCTTCTAGAGATGACCTTGCAGCCACTGGGTCATACCCAGCAGACTTGACGGTGGTCTCTAGCCAGTTCAGATAATCTGTCGAAATGACATCATCAAGTTCGTCAGATGCTTTGTACATCTTATCATCCTTGCTTGTCTCGACTTCTTCCTTATCCTTTTTCTTGTCGTCTTTCTTTTCATCCATTGCTTTCTCTGCGTCTTCTGACTTTTCCGCCTCTTCGGCAGCCTTTACAGCAGCCTCTGCTTGGTCGGCATCATCGAGTCTCTTAGAGAGTCTCTCCAACACATTCTGCAACTCATTCATCGTTTCGCTTTCGTCACTCATGTTTTCACCTTTTTTTGTTGTTGTATCCTCCTTTAGGATTCTAAATTGGGCTTCGGGATTGATGCCCTTTTCGCAAATGGTCACTTCATGTAACTCCATACGGCGTATTTCACGATAGTCACCTCTAGTGCCGTCGTGTTTGTTGACACGCTCGAAAGCCTGTCCACCGATGGAGAACGATTTCAGGTTCCCCTTGCGAATCTCTGCTGCTACTTCTCGTGCCTTCTCTATATCGTTGCGGAGTTTGATAACAACGAACATTCCCGTGTCATCTACCTCCGACTTCCATACTCGGCCACCAGTATCAGTGTAGTTAGGGATTACCTCCCCTACTTGTATGTTAGAATGTGCTAGTTGGACGTTTCTGAAACCTGGAGATTTCATGAACTTACCGAAGGCGTCCTTCAATGCGTTCTTTGTGATTAGGTCTCCTTGCTTGTCAACCATTTCAACTGACGCATAACCTGCTACGACTAAGTCAGAAGACCTAGATTTCAATAACACAGGGTCTTCAATAGGAGCCTGCATCATGAGCATTAAGGCACGATTTTTTTCTAATCCTACTTAAATCCCTATGATGATATCGGGAGTTTTAAGTGTTTATTGTCTTTTTCTTTACTGGATGATGAGAACTTTGGACAATCTTCTGCTTTGTGCCCCATGCCTTGACCACAGTCCTCCCCGACCTTTGCTCCACACCAGCAATCTCCACCTTTCTTTTGCCTGTGTGCTGGGTCATGGTCAGGTAGGTTATGACCCTCGGTGTTCTCTGTAGGGCCACTAGGAGATTCGACAGGTGTGGCATAATCTATACCCAGCCCTTTCGGACCAGTAAAAGTCGTCTTCTCTTTCAGTACGTTATCTAAAGCCTCCAACGCAGTCGTTAGTTGCTTGGCTAATTTAGGGTCTTTGAGTAATCGCTCTGCAGGCTTCAACACTTTCTTGGGCTTCTTGTCATGATTTGCTGGAGGCTCCGGTACCACGTTTGCCTTCTTGGCCTTCTTTGTTTCTATCTCTGCTCTTAGGAACACAGCAGCGAGCGGTTCCCAATACTCTCTTTGTGATTCAGCCAACGTCTCTAAGTATGTATTGGGGGCATCTATTGATTTAATGATGAAAGAATGACCGTGTGGTTCAGTGTCATATACAACATGCCCTGCTGGGAACTCCAAATGCACACTACCCTTTTTCACTCTGACATTGTGAGGCACATCTTGGTTCTTCTCTCCACTCAATAGAGATAGGGTTTGTAGGCTGTCTGTAGAATTGGCTTCGGCGTCTTTGATGTATTTAGCGCCATGTAAAGTGAATACTTTCAGATTATCTCTCCCTTTCGCGGTGACATTTGATGTCTTGACAGTAATGCATTGGCCAGGCTCTAACCCGTCCTTTGTTAATGAGCCGACATCCATGTAATACTCACCCTTGAACTTCACAGCCCTATTACCCAAGCGATTGGCTTGGTCTTCTAGTAGTGGACCTACTCCTAAGAGACAAGCACCACCTGTCTCTAATACTATGACATCTAATTGATGCTCTTTAGTCATCAACAACCATTTCGGGTGTCTAGTTTCTCCCTTCATGTAAGTGGAGTCTGCGTCTCTCAGCATTACTTGCTTAACCCCTTTCTCTTTCATGAGGTCATTGACTGCTCTCTCTAGACCTACTGTATCTACCCTCTTTGTATTGATTGGTGCAGGTATGAGCACTTCCTCGGTTGCTGCAAAGTTGGCTCGGAGGTGACGTACTCTATCTTTGGTTGCTGTGTTTCCTAAGTCTTCATCGCCGGCTTTCACAATATCTAGTATGTGCAATATCTCCCCATCCCAAATACAATCCACTAGGAAACCCGCTTTATGACAAGACCGCACGCCCTCTCTGATTTTACTTGGTAAAGGTACAGCCTCTTTGTGTGTATTGTAAGCCTGTACTTTGCTACCATTTTTAGAAACCATTACTCTTTCGCCTTTTGGCCATGATGATAAGACCCAATCTCCAGACAGTCCTTTGAATGAATCAAGGTCATCTAATGAGAAAATGCGGTGCATTGCCTTGACTGGTATAGGCTTCCCTTCGTCTTTATCGTCCTTGTAAAGTAAGTCCATATCAGTCAGCACATCGAAAGACCGGAGGATTTCCCCACTACCACTCACGTTTTGCTGACCTGCTGCTACACTTTCAAAGTTGTCTTGACCGTTCGGTGTAGAGTCCAATGTTGAGCCCACCATTCTATTCATTACCTCGGGATAGAAATGAACTGCAGTTGTAGGTTCCCCTGTTGGTAATTCAGTCATGCCTGATGGCATCTCTCCCAGTGGTTGCTCTTCCGTTGCCACCCCAAAATGCTGGTGTGTCATCCTGTTAAAAGGGAAGCAAGAGAGTTTCGAGCGAGACAGGTCTCCTCTACTACCTACTGAGACACTGCTTGGTTCTATCCTCGTTATATCCATTTTTTCATGGATATTATCCCACCTCCCTCTACAATGGAAGAAGTCGGCTAACATCTCGAACTTCTTATCTAAGGGTAAGGAATCATTGTAACCTGCTAAAGTGTTAGCGTGTTCGGGGAATGCTAGCAGACCATTTCTGTTCTTAGCAGTGGTTAAGTCTCTAGCGATGATTGACATTATACTTGCAGAGCCCTTCGGTGCGTTGAGTAACGAACTCCATTCGTGGAACAACTCATTCTGACTGACTGAATTACCCATCCTTGCTTTGAAATAGTCTCTCAGTAGAATACTAAGTTGAGCACCTTTACCATACTCTGCTATCTTCCTAGCAGTGTTACTGCTCTCTTCCTTGTAACTTTCACTAGTTTTGTCTGGTTTCATCCAACCTACTGGATTCAAGTCTTTCTCGTGATGATTGACTCTCTTTAGGTTCTCTAAATGGCCCGCAGTGCTTAATTTCTCATGTTCTGTTTCCGAATCTCTATCTCTCAACGCTTCCAACTTAGTCCTTAAATCATGAACGTAAGTTGGGCTGTACATCTTGTCGAGCATCTTCAATATCTTCGAGTGGCCCAACTCGGGATGTAAGTAAGAGTCGAGTAATTGATGTCCGTCTACGTCTCTGTCTGCCGACTCTTGTGTGATTCGCCTTAGCGGATGAGGATGTTTGTTCTGTGCTTCAAATGAACGTCTATCAGATATCACATATTTACTGTAATTAGATTTAGATTGGTAATCGTTGTATGTGAGATTGTTAGTCTTTGGGTCATAATCAAACCCAGCATCGGAGAGTTTTGAGACCCAGTCTTCAATCTCACCTGCCTCTTTCGCTGCCGGTATGACATTGTTCATCACCCTCTTCAACAAGTCTCTGTCATCACCCTGCATGAGATGATATCCGGACTCTAACATTCTATACATCATAGTACGTCTACGTGATAACTCTGCCCTACCAGACACTGGCAAATCGGAATGGATACGAAGATTCTCTTCCTCGAACTTGGACATCTTGTCTTTCAGAGAAAGGTTTGCGTACGTATCATCTTTGCCAGCGGCTCTCAAGGCATAATCGGCTAGTGTGATAGGCCATGAGTGCTGTAGTGCTTGATACAAATTGACCTCGTCTTTGACTATCTGCATGACCTTACCTGGGCTAATACCTGCTCGGTAATAGATATCAGGCTCATCTTCTAACTCATACTCGTCACCTAATTCTTGATGCGCTCTATGTCGGGCTTTGTCAGACAACTCTTCCGCAGCCTCATTGACTTGAGGTGTTCGGTATTCGGGCTGTGTAGGTGAATGCATAACGTGGTCTACCCATTGTGCAGCAAACTCAGCAGGGTGAGGCCCTAATGCGACAGGCTTACCGTCTTGTTGAATGATACATCTTTCAGGTACTTCCAACATCTGTTGGCTCATATAACGACCCGCATATCCTTCTTTCTCGTAACGCCCATCAGGTGTTCCAACCAAACCTTTCTCACGTGGCTTTTCTTCAACATCGACTTGTGAATCATATCCCTCACTACCCAAAAACAAGGCTACGTCTAATGGGGTCGGTGTCTTACCAGTGGCTCTCTCTATCTGCTGTCGCGTAGGAGCGCTTTTGGTAGAGTTAGGATGTAGTAGATTGCTAGGGGTGAATATATCCCTGTCTCCTGTGTCAGGGCCGTGAGGCTCAAGTTCGAGATAGTGCTTGCCATTGACTTCTACTAATGGGTAGAAGTGATTGCGAGAGACATTGCTCAGTCTAGATTGTATGGCTTCTCTCCAATGAGGCAATACCCTCGTCTTCTGAGGCTCTTCATAACCTGAGATGTCAGAACCACGTGGTCGGCGCCTGCCTCTAGTAGAGGTCATGGAAGCGAATATGTTGTGTAACATACCCTCTTCAAAGAACTTTGATGGGTGTCTAAGCAATTCTTCGGGCACTGTCTTGGTTTTGAGGGCTTTCTGTAGTATTTCATAGAACGGCTCGGGCTCCTCAAGCACTGTCACACCATCAATGTGTAACGGCAATGTCCCTCCAAGACCCCAAAGGCTGGCTCTCAATTTTAACATGAATGTACGCTCTAATGTTCTATCTTGCTCGGCACCCTTCTTACCAATCATGTTATGTGCATAAGAACCAGTTATCTTAGAACTCTGAGAGGAAGCCATGCCACAACCATCTTCCAATTGTTCAACGCCGTTATTTCTCATATTGTTGAGTCGCATATTCGATGTCAGTGCTGGGTGATGAGTGTGTGTATTACGAGAGGGTCTCTTACCTGAGTAGAACATCTTGCTCATGCTGATAAGCCACGCTTGCAGACCGTGCCCCTTCTTTGATTGGCCGTACCTAACTAATTGTTGAGCGTCCTCTTTGGTTTTGGGCATCTTACCTTCTAATGCTCTCAAAGCCTTGTCACTCCATATTTTGTATGCCTTCGCCTCCTGAGAGGCTCCTTCTCCAGTGAAGTTGAAACCCTCCACCATTCTAGAAATTGGCATTGCGTCCCTAATAGTTAGCATTCTCACGGCTGACTCATCAGGAGTCATCAAAGAGTTCTCAGCAAATACTCCCTTATCTGCAGGTATGTAACCAAGAGAGCCTTTGGCTTCTTCTTCGCCTAAGTTGACACGCCTTAACGCTTTTAACGAGCCACGCAAATCTGTAGCATGTTCACTATGTGGCATCTCTCCCTCATCTAGAAGGTTACCAGTATGTCTAATGAGAGCGTTTCTCAGAAGGTCTTCTACGTCCAACGTGTCCTCTCTATATTGTTGCCTTGCGTTGGGGTCTATTCTAGCCTCGTCACTACTTTGGAGTTGAGCCTCGCTGAACTCTTCTTCGGGGAAATCTGCGTTTAACATCTCTGAAAGTATTGGTAATTCAGAGTTACCTCTGATTTGACCGACCCCCAAGGGTTCTTCACGATTCATCACTATGTCATACTCGACACCTAGTCTTCCTAGCCCTAATATGAAGTCCTTGTAGCCCTTATCTCCTGGCTTTTTCATCTCACGCCTGTCTGATATTATGAAGTTCTCAGGCTCTAAGGCTCTGAACTCGTGTGGGTATCGTTGAGCATTTATTGCTATAGTGTCTTGGGACTCCTTGCCCAAACCACCCTTTCTAGTGTGTCTAGTATGATGAGGGTACATTGGCATTTTCTTGAGGCCTGCTTTAATACGTCTCATCAACGATTTCTCACCATCACTAGAATCCACGTCATCTAGAGCGATACTTTCGTAAGGGTCTATCCAAGGACTCAAAACTTTGTGGTTCGAGTCTCTCCTCCTCACATAGGTGAACGGCTCAGCACTGTGCCCACCATAATCCAAATCAGCGTAATGTACTGCCCTTCTATGTTCAGGGCCTGTTATCGTTCCCTCCTTGAGTGCTTTATCAAGCGCTCTTTGGACATCAGCAATGGAATCCATAGGCCAGTCCGGTATGTCAAAATCGTCATTCCAAATGTTATTACCATCCTTGTCTTGAGAATATTTTTGTTTGAAACGCCTGTAAATCCCACTCTTTCCAGTGGAGAATGTCTCCTTACTGTGCAAACGGAGCCTGTGTGACTCCTTCAATAAACGACGGAAGAGCATCTTGTAAATCTCAGCATCTGCATGACGAACTACTGGTTGTACGTGGTTATGGGACACATCTACAGGACCAGTAAAGAAGTTCGCTGCTGATTCTTTATTGACCATTCGCATTTGTTTGATGAAGCGACCTATCTCCATACCGGAGAATCCTTGCCCTTTCACCCCGTTCGAGAATATATCATCATCAGCAAAGTGAATAAATGGGGTTTGAGGGACACCGTCTTCATTTCTATTGTCATCATCGACATACAACTTACTTTCGTAATCGTAACCCTTCTCGTGTTCCGGCGCTAACTTTCTTGATATCCTCGTCCCTCTCTCACCGTCTGACTCAGGGGGGTAATCAAAATCCCTCAAGTGATACTCAGCACAATGTTGGTAGTACGCTTGTGCTGCACTGACAGCATCATCAAATGGTAATGCCTCCAAGCCCATCTCAATTGCGAGATTGCCATGTTGTTGATTGACATCCCTCAGTTCATCGTAATCTTCACGTGTTGCAATCGAGAGATATCCGCCAAGATTCATTTTCCCTGTTGTGTCATAGAGATTGTCCCACACATTTGAGTCCTTCATACCGTCTAATTCTAATGCCCAGTGCTCAATGAACAACTTTCTCTTATGTTCTTCATTGTAATCAGAGTTGGGGAAACGCTGCTCATACTCCCGCAACCACTTTTGGTATCTACGTTCATATAACCTATATCTCATTTCTTTAGGCAATTGCCCAACTAAGTCGGGGTTGAGATGACCAATTGAGTCTTTGTAGGCTTCTATTTTGTACGGATGGTCAAACCTGGCTTGTACAGCACCTTTGCCACGCACCTCTTCGGGTATTCTCAGAACATCCTCTGCGTGGTCATCGAAATACTTGTCTCCCTCTCTTACAAAGAACTCAGATTTGGGTAAATAGTAATCTTTGAGATGTTGATACAATAGTGGCGCTCTTGAGTTCTCTATGAACATATTGAGTAGTGAGAACTCGTCAGGTAGAGTGGGGTCGTCACTACCTTTCGCTCTATCCGCCAACAGTTCACGGACGGCGGCTGTGTTCTTCTCACACGCTAAAGGGTAACGACCTGCGAGCAAGTCATCTGCGTAGGTTCTGAGCATCTTGTTGTATGGGGAGTTCGGCCCATTACCGATGCACGCTTGCTGTGCACCAAACTTACCACTAGGGGTATTGTCAGGTATTCTGCTCCTATGCCTGAAAGTGCTAGTGGGTAAACCACTGCGACGATTGAAAGGGTCTATGTTGCTGGGAGGCCCTGTAGGCTCTTCCGGTTCTTTCAATGAATCAGTCGCCATGTGCGGAATCTGTTGTATCTTAGGAGGGCCAAACTTGACCTTTGGTTCTACAACTACCTTCTGCTCTTTGAGGACCTCTTCCATCTTAGACAAGGTGTCGTCCCAATCAAAATCTAAATCGTGATTGACTAAATTATGACAAGCAAAATACAGTTCTGCTGCATCGTCTTCATCTAAGGATAGTTGGAATCTAGCCTTTGCGTTCAAGAAGTAGTCTTGAGGAGATTCACGCACACAACCACCACCTCATCACATTCCTGGGAGGTTAGGTGGTCCTCCTGCGCCTTCGTCTCCGCCCATAGGCATATCAGGCGCTGGCATATCTCCACCACCGCCACCTAGAGCCTTGACTTTCTTTCCTAACTCCATAAGCATATCAGATATTCCTGCTGGGTCACTAGGTACTTCTCCACCCATTCCACCACCCATGTCAGGTGAGTCACCGCCACCCATTAGAGCAGCGAGCATTGCAGCGTCGTCACCGCCACCGCCGCCGCCACCCATTGGTGGTTTGGGTCCACCAGGCATTGGAGGGGCTTTGCTCATTTTATCTCCTCCACAACATGCTGATGACATCTTACCACTACCGCAAGGGCATTTCTTTTCGCCCTTCTTGATACCTATTTTCTTACCCTTCTTATTTTTAAGAGCGTTCTTCATAGGTTCTTCTCTATCACCGTCACCGTCAGCGTCTAGGAAATCAGGCTTTGCCCCTTTCCTAATACCACCTGCGTTGTTCTCATGAGCGGCAAGTGACGAGCCAGTTTGGTGAGGGTTAGCGTTGATGAGATTGACTGTCTCAGCAGCAGTGCTTTGCCTTTTGACAGATTCTATATCTTCCTCGGGTTGATATTGGTTAGTCCAATAATGAGTCATCTGTGCCTCCTCGACACCTGTTATGTTCCTTAATTGAGAGTCATCTCTTAGAGATGCAATCTTGCTTAGCATCTCATCCATGTTATTTGCTTTCTCTATTAGTTCATCTACATCAGGAGCGTATTCTCCTACATCTACTTTCATTGGCTTCATTGGTCAACAGGCCTCCCTTCTGTCATGGCCGCCTCATTAGCCATAGCGTGAATCTGGTCCCAGTTCATTTCATGCCATTCTTCGTTAGAGGAAGGCATGTTGGGAATCATTACTCCATCTATGGCGATGGCAGCCTTCTCTATTACTTCGTTCCTGTCACCCCTAAGAGGGTCTCCCCATACATCTTCGGTAGAAGGGGTACCGAACTTTACGTATCCGGACTTCTGTAGAAGATAATCAGGGCTAGAAACCATTTTTCTCAGTTCTTGGTTCTGCAATTTGAGATTGCCTATGTCACCATCCATGCGCTCCATCTTTGTGATAAGAGCATCGACTAAATCGGTGACATCGTTAGACATTAATCAACCCTCTGACCGAATCCTTGTTGTGGTCTCCAGTTAGAGGCAATACCATCAGGCCCGATATAACCGAGAGGTCTGTCGCCCTTGATGATAGCGCCTTGGTCTTTGAACTCCATGACCGGAGCACCACCTGCGTATATGTCATTGACTCCAACTGCTCTGTTACCATCTACTTCTGATTTGTATATTGCAGTCACATCAGTTGCTAGGTAATCACTGGTTTGTGCAATAGACCTAAGAAACTGCTGTGCGGCCACCAAATCGTTACTTTCTAGTGCATTTTTGAACTCAGAAATGCTAGTTTCGAGTTTTCTAACCATGGGGTCCAGTTTGACAATCGTGTCGGACATTGGCTATGGCACCCCCTATCTCCACTTTAACATTCTCATCCAGGCAAGTTTGAGTCTTTCTTATTATTGAGGGGGTCTGAGGCCGATTCTTGTGCGTCTCGCACTGCATCTAACGCTTGTTCCATAGGGCCTTTTTTCGCCCCTCTTTGATTCTTTTTACTCTTAGGTGCACCTGACTGTTGAGTCTCAGAACTAACTGGTGCTGGCCCTCTATCTCTCAACCCTTGGCTCTCGCCCAAACCTGCCGCTTTCTCCATGGTCATTATCTCATTGCCTCTAGAGCGAACTCTTGGTGGTTGACCTGCGACTGTCTGAGCCCTCATGGCTCTGTCAGCGCCAGGTATCATTGCCTGTGTAGGCGGTGCTTGGGTGGGCGGTGGTGCTTGTGCACCCCCTTGCGCCATACCTCTACGAGGTGGCATCATAGGCGCTCC
>Ga0209645_1000920_pt1 | contig 15050 bp, 6 predicted proteins | sample ETNvirenome_6_30_FD_184070 | JGI IMG/M metagenome (GOLD analysis project Ga0209645, IMG submission 184070) | Marine viral communities from the Pacific Ocean - ETNP_6_30 (SPAdes) (version 2) | ecosystem: Environmental > Aquatic > Marine > Oceanic | place: Pacific Ocean | collected 2013-06-19
TTTCTTCAAATACAAATGTTTATGGTTACTTCCCATACGACGGCTATGTGTCAACTTCTGCTGGTCTCGTTGGGGCGATAAACTTTGTAAGCCAAAGCGATGTTGTAACAACCCAGGGGGTGGTAGTTGATTCTGTGGGATTAAATACCGCCCTCTACCAGCCAATAAGTTCTTCCGATCAAATTTTGGGATATCCACTGGAAGCAAACGTGCTTTCTTATGCAACAACGAACTTTGGTAATTTGCCAAGTATCGCCACTTCTTTGAACGCAATCCTGGCCAATCGAGGGGAAATTGTTGGTTCAAATACTTGGAAGCAAATTAGAGTCGGCCAAGGACTTTTAGGCAGATATTATAGAAAGAACAACCTTTATACCCACACACCAGATGGGGGAGATATTATAGAGACCCAGATAGCAGGCGGAACAACACAAGTACGCGGCAGATACGGTGCGTCTTTAATGGTCTCGCAGTCTGTATCAACAACTAAATTCAAGCCTTTAGTTCACAGACTACAAGCCAAAACTGGCAAAACAAAGCGTGGCCGCGATAAGCTAAGCACTATTGTTGTGGAATCTTCTTTTGGCAACGCTCTGGTTACTTTTGATGATACAAACTTTGCGAACACCATTGGCCTAGAATCTAATATTCAAGACACTTCTTACGAACAAATCAAGGCACTTTATCTAGATGGGCTATTAGAAGACCCTTCTAGCCCCATTACAAATGTTGAAAGTTTCACTTATTCAGAGGTCGTCTACCCATCTCTTGAAAACATGGGTACAAATAAGGTGCGAGGTAGGACAAACTATTACAATGATTTCTGGCGAGACAATAGACTTGATAGATACAAGAAAAAGTATATTTATTATCGTTACAATGATGGCTTTGGATACTCCGCATCAAACATTACACCATCCGATGAAACTGCTGAAGACTTACTTTTTGAAAAGAATAGAAATTCAATGGGTGCGCCCGTACAACAAAGTGTATGGGTGCTTGACGCAAATGAAGATTTTGCCACAGTAGGAGAACCTTATGCTTCCGGTGGCCTTTTGACATCATATAGTAATAATTTAGGTAACAATGCTGCTGGCCACAGATCCGGCGAGTTACAAAATATGTATGTTCATTTCTTACAGAGAGCGAACCCTAGCAATGAAAATGCGTCATTTAATAGAAATGCTAATAGACAAAGAGGGATGCTTTATGCAAGAAGGCATATCATGCCTTTTACATCTTCTGTAAGCCCTGCGTGGCAAATGAGAAATTCTATTGGAATTACCTCAAGTGTGTCTGACGGTAGGATCCTTCCTTCATCTTCTATTGGTAGAGGTGACGCTTTCTGGGATGCCCCAACGCTTGCAGGCAAATACCAAGGAGGAGGAGGCAGGCGCTTTGATTCTGATGACGAACTTCAAACAGCCGCCCCACCAGAGTTTGTAACAGAAGAAAGAAAGCCATTTTATGACGACTACGAAGATTTTATTGCTGATATCAGAGGATTGGCAAAGGATTATTCAGTAATACCAGAGTTTAGAATTTCAGATCATATAGATTTTTATGATATGAGAGACAATGATTTTCTTGTAGATAATACAAAACTTTTCAAGATTGTTGGGATTCCAACAGGTTCTAATGGCCTGGCATATGACGGAACTAATATTCCTGCGAATAGTGAAGAAGATAAGTTCTTTACGATTTTCAACAACTCTGACTTCATGAAGTATTTTGAAGTTATTCGAGAAGACCACGAAGACTTTGCTGCTCCTACCTCTATTAAACTCAAGTGTAGAGCAGTCAAAAAGTTTGTCCCATACAATGGCTTCTATCCGGCAGAAAGAACCAGATTGTTGGGCCAAAGATTCTCTGGTTCATTTGGCGATTATATTAATTATGAAGGCACATCCGATCTAGTCACAGGGGTCAAGGCTCAACAAAGATCAAAGATGAACTTGATTACCAATGCTCTCTTCGCTCCCGGTATTTTGTTCAACACTATTAAGTCTGGCATGGCTGTGGATTACCCAGTTATGACCGGTTCTTTCAACACAGCCGCTATGTACGGACTTACAGGAAGTTCTTTTGAGCGTTATAACACAACTGCCTCCTTTGCAATTATGTCTAACTCAAGGAAGGTTTCTAAAACCGGATTGTCAGCAGGAGTGGTTCGTCCAGAAGCAGATTCAACCTCTCATAATGATGGATGGGACTATAGAATTCCTTTTGAAGCCATACTTGAACCCTCTGAATTCCTGCGAGGTAAAAAGTTTGTAAATCAAGAACCAACGGAGTTTGGCAAATACGATGATAATGCCACGGCTTCTTTGGGTAGCGAAATAAACAACAGAAAATATCACAACATGATGAACAACTTCTTGGCAGAAACTATTGACTTCTTCTTGGAAGAGGGTGAATGCACCAAGATTGTTTCAAGACCAGAGACAGAGTGGGGAACGATGATTCCGGGCCAGCCTTACGGAATGAGAATCAAGATGTTCCGAAGTTCTCCGGGTGACAGAGCGAACACTGGACCTTGGGGAGATTACCCTATCCCACAAAATATTTCTGGTTCTGGAACTACTAACTTTGTTATGTATAGCCGCCCATCTGCGTTTGGGCCACCTGTCGGAGTACATTCTGGCTCTTCAACTACTGGGCTGGATTCATACTACAACACAGGATCTAACGAGTTCTCACCGGTCAATGCTATATACGCATCGCACACACCTCCGTACTATGACGGAGAAGCATGGGTTGATGTCATTTTCTATCCAAGTGCAAGCATCGTAACAACGGCACTAAACGCTTCTGGCGAGTTTGTGCCAACACTAGATGACTTGCATACTCTCGCTTACAACGCCACCAGAGGACAACTCGGAGACCCTGATGACCCACCGGGTGGACCACTAGAAGTCTTTGGAGTTGGTAGTTCAAGAATTGGACAGCAGGGCACCTATGTGAGAAAGTGGCGTTTTGACCAAGAGGCACTTTCTCAATACAGTGACAGTAGTTACTTCCAAACAGGCTCAGAGTTTGGCCCAATGTCTGGTCCTTGGGCTAACGAATGGGCGATGCAGGCAGACGCAAGTTTGAACATTTTTGAGAGACAAGGAAACAGATGGAAGATTCAGACTAAGTTTGAAACACCCATGCTTAACTTCCACTACTTAACCACTTCAAGTCTCACGCAAGTCAACTCTTCTGATACTATCGCAAACGGAGGTGCCAACTCTGTTATTCCAAGAGGAATGTGGCACCAGTTCGGAAGGCTTCCACTGGATAATGAAGGGGTGTTCATTCAAGTTACTGATATTCCAGATGACTGGCTTGATAATCATCCTTCAAGTTCAATCATTCACGATCCAACAGGTCGATTTGACTTCAGAAATAGAATTTGTACTGGCTCTACAGCAGATTTTAGTTCTAGTGAAATAACAAATATGAATGCTGCTCTTCGTGGCTATAGAATACCTATTGATGGTGTTGGAAAAGCAGAACTAGGAGCATCGGACAGTAATGATTACACGACACAAAAGCCTCTTTCGTTGAGAGAAGTATGTGGCTTCAACACCGAGCGAGTGAAGGTGGGCAAGATCAGAGATAAGAAAAGAGTGTTCGAAGCAGTTGTCGCTGTTCCGTTTGAGGAAGTTGAGGGAGAAAGAAAGTTCTTTTCTATTGCGAGCCCCTACTCGGCACTTTACGATACAATCTCAAGCCCAAGTGTTCAGAGACAGGTCGATTTAATGAGAAAATATGTTTTCCCACCAACATTTGACTTTGTTCATAACTTAGATGTTAATCCTATTGCTATGTATATTTTTGAGTTCTCTCACGAATTCGATCAAGATGACCTTTCACACATGTGGCAAAACCTAATGCCAAAATTGGGAGTAGAAGCACAGCCTGCTCTCGCAACGGTTGAGCACCCACTCCTAATAAATGAATTGCTAGGAGACCCTACTGACGCTGCAAACAACGCTCTTGCTGGAGCAGCCCCCTACAGAATCCAGTTTCCAGAGAAACTACAGTGGATGGTATTCAAGGTTAAGCAGAGAGCAAAGAAAGATTACTTTGCACAGATTGGCCGCGCCCCAAGCGAGAATATTCCTTTCTACACATTCAACTGGCCATACGATCAGTTCTCTCTTGTTGAACTCGCTCAAGTGCAGGCTGATGTAACTTTTGAAAGAACTTTTGGAGAAGAGATAACAGGCCCTCCAAGCGATGAGATCACTCCACAGACACCCGGTGCGGCAGCGGAGTTTGGTTTAGAGACTTCTAGAGTAAATGAAGATACTGTTGAAGCCTCTTTAGAATTTGCCGAGGATCAGTTCAACACAGCACCACCAACAGGCGGTCCTGCTGGCGATAATGATGATATTAACTTAGCAGGGGCTCCTTCGCTTCCCGGTTCATTTGATAGCATTGATGCTTCAAGGCTAAGTTTAGGGTCTAGCACGGGAGGATCTTTGGATACTGACACTAACAATCTTGGAGCGCCGTCAGTCGGTACACCGGAATAATGGAGTAAAAAATGAAGTTTTTCGACTCAAAAGAAGAAGTTTTAGATATACAACTTACTCAACATGGCCGCCAACTTTACTCCAAAGGAGTATGGAAGCCAGTCTATTATGCCTTTTTTGATGAAGGTGTTTTATACGATGCCAACTACGGTGGTGTAACAGAGACAAAAAACGAAGCAGAAGGAAGGATACAAGACGAGACTCCATTTCTTAGAACGCAAGTAGGCTTTACTGGCCGAGAAGAATATTTATTCGACGGAGTAGACGATGAACTAGAGGAAGAACTTATTGGTGCTTACGAAAAACTAAATGTTTTAACTTACCCTCTTGGATCTTCTACCCTAGACTCTACAAAGACTCCCGCATTTAATATTCAGTTCTTGGAAGGTGAGGTCACCGGGCTATTAAATAACATAACAGGAAGTGTCGCGTCAGGCAAGATAAAATCAGCATCCCAACAGATCTTAAAAATACCCCAAATCCAGTCAGATATAGAATTTAAAATAACAACTTACGATCCTGCCAACCCTAAATTGCCTTTTATAGAAGATCCAGAGTTGACGAGTGGGGTAGTCTATGACGACGACCACTCTATTGCCATTGGACCAGAACAAATACTACTCTTTGTTGAAGAGAAGAACGCTCCATTTGATTATGAAAACTTTGACATTGAAGTTTACGAAATAACAGATGAGACAGGACCAACTGGCGAACAAGTTCTAAAACCTCTTTCATTTATTCGTCCTTTGGAGATGGTTGAGAACAACATTCTAATTGATCAAGCAGAGGCCGAGTTAAAAGCAGGGAGAGTAAACGGACAACTGCCTAATATAGATCCATCTTATGTTCAGTATTATTTTGACATAAATGTTGATAGTGAAATAGACGAAAACTTGATCTGTCGCTCTATCTCTAAACTAAGATCTAAAAATATTATTATTGATACAGACATCCGGTGTCCCGATATTGTTGAACCTATCCGAAGCAATATATATTTCTCTGACGCAGAAGACGATGAGTGTCTTGATAACTGAAAAACTTACTACTTATAGTGTAGAGGATTTTTAAATGCCAACAGAAGTAGACTCTTCAAGTGTTTTCGACACAGTTTTACCAAACGTATATATCAAAAAAGTAACTTTGACACCTGCATCCACTGTAGGCTCTCGCGAAGGTCTTGAGTATGATACTGGTGCTGGCGACTCACTAGAAACAAATCAGTTTGGCAAAAAGCAAGTAAACCCTTCTAACATTGATTTTGAAGATATTCCACGAGGTTCACGAGGGCTTGCAGTAAGTGTTGAATTGATTGTCAAAGACAAGATTGGCAAAAATGGCAAACCCGGCTGGTTTGGAGATGAAAGAACTTCTAAGTATTTAAATTTGAGAGTTGTATTGTCCAAGCGTAGGCAACTTACAGAAGATTTATTAGATAGAAACTTCCGTCCACGTTATCTTAAAAGAGCCAGGGTGCAGAACCAGTTTGAAGAAAATATAATTAACTTAGAAAAAGCATTCTCTCAAACTATCCAAAATCAAAAGCGTGTGATGGTTGATGGGCAAGACACTTATGACATCACTTATGCCACCACTTTTTTCATTCCAAACGCAAATCCTAAAAATATAGCAGTCTTTGCGCACACTTTTATGAACTTAAATGAGGTTTTGCAAGATAAGTTTATTCTTCCGAGACCCGGCAAAACAAACTATATTCAGGGCAACACAGTTGCACAACGTATCATAGTTAATGGGGGGTTGAGAGAGAACGCCTACGTGTATAAAACTCCAGAGGGCAAAGTATGGGCTGGCCCTGTCCATCGTCACGAGGGCGGTTTTATGGCTGGCGCTTTTCATACTAGCGAGCCACACCCTGAATTAACACGTTCAAGAGTTAGCAATTTTATAATAGAAGATTATAGAGTTTTGGAAGAACTCAAACAGCCTGACTTGAGAACTCGACCTCACAGAATGAGTCGCAACAGAAGAGGCTCTATAAAAACATCTGAAGATTTGAGAGTTTTAAAAACCGAAGCCTACATAACAGAGCCGGATTACTCCACCAATCCTGAGAATGTCCTAAAGTTTATTTTTCACATTGACCACGAAAAACTTGTACGAGATAATACACAGTACGGTGCTCTGTTTGAAACAGTGGACAAATCGGCAAAATCAGAAATACTAGAAAATAGCCCAATAAAAGATATTTCAGTTTATCGAGAAAGGGTAGTTCGTGGTTTATCTAGAGGGCAAGTCAGACCGGTTGAATATGAAGACAGAACCGAACTAATAGCCAACTCTTCCGAGAAAAAAGCAGGCAGAATCAATAGAGCAGACACAAAAAGAAACCTCCAGAATGGACAGAAAAAATCACAAGAAGTGGTAGTAGGTGCAATTCGTCAAATTAACTTGGCAGCAAACAGTGATTCGGGTGTCCGTTCTATAGGAATTACTGACTTTGATATGGCAAGAGAGACAGATGGTCTTTATCGTTATTATGTGGAGATGGAAATAGAAGATGGCACTGTCCCGTTTATTCGACGACAGCATCGAAAACTTTCAAAGAGCAAGATTAATTTAGAAAAGTTTGTCACCCTAGCCTCGGACAAGAGAAACACAGTACCAGAGACAGGCGAATTCACGGAAGCCTTTATCAGACGTCAGTCTCGCCGTCAGGATATGACAAAAGCCCCATGGTTTGCTGCGATAGTAACGTATCTTGATGTCCTATCTAACGTAGCAAAAATAGGATATCCTAAATTAAGAATGGCTTCTAGGTTGCTGCATAATTTCTGCAATCCTATTTCTGGCAATCTTCACGGCCTTACCACTCTGCTAGGCTTGATCGAAAGCCTTGAATCCGAATTACAAGAAAAGATGGGCCAGGCCAACCCCAAGATAGATGAAACAGATTTCACTGCTAGAACTTCGGCATTTAAGAGTAAAATTTCCAAAAACACTTTCCGAGTGAAGAAGGATTTTAAAAAGGTGCATGACAGCAACGTGCAAAATAATGTTGGATATGATTTCTTGGGAGCAGGATCAAGAAGTTCTGTAGGCCCGAGACGATTGACTTTTGATCAGTTACAGTCCAGAATGGAGAGCGAAGGCGAAAAGTATTTTTCTCCAACATCAAATGGCTCCTCTTCGCCAGCAACAACAGAGTCCACCCAATTTCAAGTACCAAACCCAGAACTTGCAAGCACTTTTTACTCATACTTGAGTCCAGCAGTGATTTATGTTGGCAAGAAAAACACTCTTAAAACAATCAACAAAGGAAGAAATCTGTTTGCTAGTGAAAAATACAATCTTATGATTTCTAGTATTTTAAAATCAAACTCGCTTTTTAGTTCACCATCTTCCACTTTGCAAGATAATACAGACCCAATGCAGCCAGAATTTAATATTTCACCTGTTTTGTTTCTTGGTTCGGGCTACAGGGATTTGAAAACTAAAATATCAAGAGACACTTACACAAGTAACTTGAATAATTTATTGATTCTTGATACACTTAATGTTACAATATCATCTGAAGATTCTTATAACACAAAAACAGTATTGAAAGATTTTTCTGATGGTTTGGAAGTATTGCAGGCTGCATACGAAGATCCCGAAAACAATCTAGGGAAGACTTCTGCTTTTTCATCTGACACGCTTCCTGTAGAAGATTTGTTGCTATCTGATGAGTTAGAAGTGAAAGGTATAGAAGAACAAAAAGATTTAACAGGTATTGGCAATACCTTAATCAAGTCTTTGGTAGAGTCAGACGATTTTGTATTTCCAAAGAAAAGTAAAAAGTTGAGAAGGCTTGATGATCTTCTGCTTGCAAGCGCAGGAAATGCTATTGACAAACACTTTGGTGATATGACCGACAGCGAAACAAAAAAGCAGAGATTTATACAGAACTTGCCTATACAGATTAAGTCGCTTGTCCTAACTCTTGGCGCGGAAGTCAGAAAAGATTGGGTAACCACTAGGCAGAATACTGGTCAAGACCTTATAGAAACTCCAGAGTTGTTCGGAATATTCTATTTCCTATACAGCCACTTGAATATGATTCAGGTGTTTACAGGATTTGAGAAAAGCAAAAGCGGAGAAATACAAATTTCAAAACCAATCTTTCAGAGATTAACTGTTGAACTTCTAGAGCAGATTCGCCTAAACAATCAAGTGGCTCTTTGCAGAATGGTTCCTTACAGAAACAATGTCCTTGGATTTAAAAAGAGTCCAAAACTGAAGTTGCCAGAGTTTGACTCTGTTTTCATGCTAAGCCCCCCTGGCAACCAAGCAAGCGCACAGCAGCAAAATGTGGCTGTTACACAGACATCTTCTGCAAGCAATACCGCACCGACTTCGGAACCATCAGATAATGATCTTTCCGATATGTCACAGGTATCAGATTTTAACTTGACGGGGCGAAGACTCCTAGAAGAAATGATGAGCTTGGTAGAAAATCAAGATAGCATCCCTCCAGAGTTTTCTAATACTGCTACTGTTTCACAACCAAGAGGCGTAGTTAGAGTAGGGACAACATTCAGTTCCAGAACACCTACACCACCAATTCCTGTTAGTAGGATCAACGCAGAGCAGAATAGAATAAGTAAAGTGCGTACAAGTTCAAGTGTGTTCCCTGCTGGTGAAAGTAGAAACCTAAAAGAAGGATCGGGAGACGAAGTGCCAAGAGATAGCAGCGACATACTTCGGAATACGTCAAACAGAGGTAGGTATTAATGGCGAGCAAAAAGATAAGAGTTGCCGATTTACAAAATCTCAGCCTTGACCCGCTGTTGGCAGCCCAAGGTTCGGTACAATTTACAGATGAAGGCTTACAGTTTGTTGCGGCTGAGGCACCAGAACATCAAATTACTATAATAAAAACAGTGCCAACTGGTAGCATTTTCGAGCAAACTATAAATATTATAAGTATCTCAACTGGTTCTTCGGCAGGCATTGAAGAGCAATTGGAAAATCAAGATAGAGATTACGAATATTTGTTTGCCAATATGAATACTGATCTGACCTACGAAGAATCAGTGACTGTTGGCACAGATCCAATATCAGATCTTCTGGGCGTACAATTTGAATACAAGTATAGAGACGAGAGATATGAGCAACTTCTTGAAGATGTAACATACCACAATCTTATACCTAGTATGTATGATTTACTAGATAATGAATACACCGCAGGCATAGACCCAAATGGAGAGGCTTTTAGAGAAAACAAGCTTCAGATAATGTCAACAGACGATGGAGGTGTTGGCGGCAGAATCTCAGTTCTCTTGGATGGCAATATTACCACCTATAGAACAGAAAACCCCTTCATGGGTCTAACTAACCAGATATTCACTAGCGAAAATAATGATTTTCTTCGCAGAAATGATGGGGCAAAAAACCTTTTTCCTATGTATTGTCAAATAGATATGCCTTATCAGTCCAATACAGATATAGCAGCCGCCATACACCAATCAGAAATAGGCCCGTGTATAACCAGGGATTTTTATGAATTCTATATTAGATCCACCGGAACACAGCCCGGTACTATTATTTCACGCAACTTTGAATACTCTTATACGTTTTATGATGCCAATGGTGCTAAGGGAGTTGAAAACGCAAATGTAGGTGCAACTACTATGGACCTACAAGATTGGATTGTCGATGACTCGCCCGGTTGGTATCAAGGTATACCTATGACAGAGGAATGCTCTTTTGTGGGTAGCGAAACAGAGCAATCTTCGGATTCAGAGGATACCGCTAATCGGGTTGCAGTTCCTTCGAAACTAAGTGCTCTTGAAAGTGAAATAGAAAACCTACTCATTGAAAAAAGAAGCGGAAGAGCACCGAGCATCTTTGGCTTAGATGGTATGAGAATAGGAAGAACTTGTTATTCAGAAATTCTAATGTATAAGGTTGAGAAGTATCTGGGCGAAGGCTTAGACAACAAACTGCAAACATTTATTTTTTCAAATACAAAAGACTTAGTAGAAGAACTTACCGGCGTTCAAGACGAAAAAAGAATTTCTTTTGTAGACACACAGGTTAAATATGATCAGACTTACACATATTCTGTGTCTGTTGTGTTGGCCGTTGTGGTTAATAGTTATAAATACAAAGACCTAACAAGGGAAAGCGATAAAGTGCTTTCTGCAAAAGTGAACATTAAACCATTTATACGTTTAGTTGAAATGCCTTATTTTCAAGTTTCTGGCAGGATTCTTTCTAATCCTCCGTTGTCTCCCGAAGTTGGTTTTGTTCCTTTTAAGGGAAGACCAGATGTTTTGTCATTCCATTTGAACACGAATTTAGGATCACAGGATTTAGTACCAGTTGTTTTCAATACCCAAGAAAGAGAAAACATCGAACAGATTACTCTGAACCAACGCAGAAATGACGGACTAATCACTTTTGAAACTGATGACCACAATAGAGCATATAACATATACAGAATGACGACGAAACCTACAAGTTATCAAGACTTTGAAAGAAATCTTCTAACCACTGTTTCGACTGTCGGCGATGGTACACTGAGTACCAAAGAAGCAGGATCGGCCAACATTTCTATTAAACATACGACAAATAAAAAGTATTATTATATGTTTAGGTCGATAGACGTTCACGGCCTTTTGTCAAATCCAAGCGAAGTTTACGAGGTAGAGTTGTATGAAGATAGTGGAGTTGGCTACCCCATCATTAGAGGATTCCAGTTTAACGATGAGAATCCAAAGACCTCTTCAAAAGCAGCAAGAAAGTTGATTCAGATTGTCCCTAGAATAACGCAAGCAATCTTGAACGAACCAGCCTCCAATATCAAAAACCCAGATGAAACATCGACTGTTGTTGGTAAAACCAATATTTCACTTGGCATTGAAGACGAGTCGCTTTTTGCTACGACTGCTGGTTATGGCGTAAAGACCGGAAAGAAATTTAAGATTAGACTTATTTCAAAATCTACTGGTAAAAAAGTAGATATAAATATAGATTTTAACACAAATAGAGTTAGAAGCGAAATTGATCAGAGATAAACTGTTTTTCTGTACTATTTATTATAGCATCCATTAGGAGACAAAAGTATGGCATTTTTAGATAATTCGGGCGATATTATCCTTGACGCGGTTTTAACAGATACCGGTCGTATGAGATTGGCCCGAGGTGACGGTTCCTTCAAGATTGTAAAGTTTGCTCTTGGAGATGATGAAATCAACTACGAACTTTATGATAAAAACAACGCAAACGGTTCTGCTTATTATGACTTGAGTATTCTTCAGACACCTGTTCTTGAAGCATTCACGGATAATGCAGCCAGCATGAAGTCAAAGTTGATTTCTATTCCACGAAACAACCTTCTATTTTTGCCAATCTTAAAACTCAACGAAGTATACGACGCTTCAACAAAGAGGCACAGTGGTGGTTATTTCTTGATTGCTGTTGACGATGCTTCCGAAACAGAGTTGGAAGTAGACGCTTCTGGAGTTTCAATTGACGGCGTTCTCATGGGTGAGACTCCCGGTCGAGGTGGTAACCGGATTCGTGTAGACCAAGGTTTAGACACTACACAGATTTCACCCGGTCGTACACTTGACCCACTTCTAGTCGAGACGCAGTACATGATTGAGATGGATAATAGACTGGGCAGCATTGTGTCAAGAGATGACGCGGACAGAGCGTCAGTTTCCTTTGTTGACGATGATTCAGTTGCGACATACTACCTCTCTAGGGGCACAGACTCGCAATACGTAAACGACATTACAGATTCAAGCAACAGTGCGCAACAGGCTATTCAGGGGCCACGAGGTACTAGGCTTGTATTTAAGGTTCAGGCTTCTCTAGAACTTAACACCTCAGATTACCTTTTCGATACAATCGGTACCACCGAATCAATTACTGGCAAGAGCGGAGCCACAAGTTTCAAGGTAATCAACTCCAATATTAGAGCAACCGGTGTAAACACCGGATACAGAATCGACATTCCAGTCAAGTTTGTGAAGAAAGCATAAAGGATAGGACAACAATATGGCTACTACATTCAAGAATTTTTTGAGTAATGACATTGCGAATACAAGGACACTTCTTCACGAAGCGATTCCTATCACCGGTTCTATCGTTTCTGGAACTTACTCTTCTGATGGCAACATCAAAACATACGGACACGGTATGTTTACCAGTGTTTACGACTACCCTTACCTAAGTTCATCAGCAAACCACATCTTTGACCTATCTGTTGGCTATGCTTCAACTTCCGGTATTTCTTCTTCTGTTACTTCGCAGCCTGCAAAGAAGCAGAATATTTACAACCAGATGGCACAGTACCTTGTCGGGTATGACCAGACAGGTAGTATCAAGAAGTTTACAATGCCAACCACAAATACAGAAATGACAGATGTTATTTTTGTTCCGTTCGCAAGGCTTCTTACCAAGGATGAAGTTAAGAAAGGCTCTGTCACGCTAGAGTTTGGTCTCTCGGCTTCTTATGCTCAAGATGGTACTGTCTTTGATAAGAGAGGTAAACTTATTGATTATTCTGGCTCAAATGGATACTATGTAGATTCACCAGCCGGTGAGTACGGTGTGCTTTATGGAACCTCGTCAACTTCTGCCTCTGCTCACGGTGGAGTCTTCAATGGTGAAACTCTTGGAAATGCCGCAACAATGCCCGCTGTTGGTCTTGTCTATTATCAGGCAGGTATAGCCGTTATTTCTGGCTCACTTTTCAATGACGCTACTGACGGGGGTGTTCTGAAAGACGGCTTAGGAACAACAGAGCTTGGTTCTGGCATTGGGGCAACAGGGTTTAACGCGATTACTGCCTCGACGATTGAAACAGTAAACGATTCTCTCAGGACAAGAATTTACAACATCTCTTACAACAACACAACAGAACTGAACTCAACAATCTACTTCTGCCGTGTTGGGCATAACGACTTCAACTACAGTTCAAACCCAACATACTTGAATAGTAGCCAGATTCGTGTTAAGACAAGAGCAAGTGATACTCCAGTAAGTTATATTACCACTGTTGGACTCTACTCCGCAGATAACGAACTTCTTGCTGTTGCTAAACTGTCAGAGCCCTTGAAGAAAGACCCAACCAACGAGATTACACTTAGAGTAAGGCTAGACTACTAGGAGGTGCCGGATGCCTCTCTACAAGTTTGGGGTTGGCGATGTTTTTTATAACAGTGTCAAAACACACCCTAGTAGTTCTTTCTTCATCTATGACTCTAAGATCTATCTAAATAAAACATCAACGCAAACTGGCGCATTCGTGGACAATGTGCCTGGCGTTCCTACAGGACACGTAAGTCTATTAGAACTCAATGTAGACAGAGCTTCCACATCCACAGGCCGTGTGATTGGAGCATCTTCATCTGTTGGTTCCGAAAACGTGCCAGATACCGGTATTATCTTTCCTTGGGTTGCCAAAACAAGTCAGGGCTTGGCACCAAAGACTTACTCACGTTTGGAGTACACGAACGATTATTCTCTTGGAGACATCCTTACAGGAAGTTATCAACTTTCAGCAAGTATTGTAAGGCAATTGTTTCTCGACACAGACGGCTTCAATGACTCAAACGTGACAGGAAGCGCGATCAAGAACAGTCTTGACTTCGCTAAACGTATGGGAGAGCATTATGATTTCCCATCGGGATCAAGTGCCGAGACTAATCTCATCAAAATTCCTTCTATCTTTTACGGATCGGAAATCAAGAAAGGTTCAGTCCAGCTTGACTTCTTTGTCACAGGAACACTCGTTGGCAGATTGAGAGACAGTCGTTATGATGGTGCCCTTATCCAAGAGTCAGGCACTATTGCCGCCAATGACGGAAAGATTGCTGGTGTTGTGCTTTACAACGAAGGGTTTGTAATACTCACGGGTTCTTGGGATTTGGCTACAGGTATCAACTGTAGAGACAAAACAATCAATAACGAGAACTCCTCTTCGAATCCAAGATGGGTTCGCTTTGCGATGGGAGCTAATGATAATGTTGTAGCAGGCTCAAGTATTGGTCAAGCGTCTTCATCTTTTGATCTCCAGTTTGCCGGAACACACAGAATCCCAACCGTGACAATGTTGGCTCACGCAAACCGAGGCGAACTAAACTATTCTAATAATCCAACTTATATTGAATATCAAGTAAATACTGCTTCTTATAACCCTATCACGGCTTCTTATCTTTATAGTGAGCGTGAGATGACAATCACAAATATAAATTCAGCGTCTTACGCTGACCCAACAGGAAGTTTAAAGAAAACAACTTATATTACAAAGGTTGGTATTTATGATGATAAGAAGCGACTTATTGGGATTGCCTCTGTTGCGAGACCTGTGAAGAAAACTGAAGAAAGAGACTTGACATTTAAACTAAAAATGGATATATAATATATATGATTCTTGGTTTAGATGTTTCAACGAGTATTACTGGCTATTCAATTTTTGATGATGACAACCTAATCTTAAACGGTGCTTGGGACACAAGAAAATATAAAGATTTTTTTCAAAAAGTAGAGGTGGTTCGTGACGGGCTTGAACGA
>Ga0209645_1000921_pt1 | contig 15032 bp, 20 predicted proteins | sample ETNvirenome_6_30_FD_184070 | JGI IMG/M metagenome (GOLD analysis project Ga0209645, IMG submission 184070) | Marine viral communities from the Pacific Ocean - ETNP_6_30 (SPAdes) (version 2) | ecosystem: Environmental > Aquatic > Marine > Oceanic | place: Pacific Ocean | collected 2013-06-19
TACCCTATGGGTAATATTTTTTGTTTAAACAGCTTTTATGGGGTGTAATCATGAGTAAATCCGCAACCAATTTATCAGTCAGACAGCGCATGTTTTGTAGGCATGTAGCGCAGGGTATGTCTCAGCGTAAGAGCGCAATTGAGGCAGGTTATGCGGATAGTGTGAGCACATCAGATACAGCGTATAAGCTCATGAAAAAACCTGAGATTCAGCAGGAAATTGAGCGTGTCTCAAGAGAGATTGAGCGCGAACAACGCGTATCTCTTGCACATCATGTAGCGCGTATGCAAGACCTATCACAAAAGGCTGAGGATGCAGGTCAGTATGGTAGCGCGATACAAGCCGAGCATTATGCAGGCAAGGTATCACGCCTGTATGTGGATCAGGCGCATGTCATAAGCGAAAAGCGTGAGTCGCCTGAGGTGATCATTGAGCGTTTAAACAAATTAATTGAGTCCTGAGGCATGCGTGTATATGTAGGCAGGCATTATGCACCCCTGCACCCCCCTGCACACACGCGCGGAGTCCCACATGCACACATATATACAAATTCAAATAAACAGGCAGGTTAATTTATGATTTGATGAACAATGGGTTTACAGATCCCTACCCCCTTGTTTTGAAAAAAAGAGTTGACAATATTTTATGAAAAATTTTATACCAAAAAAAACGAGCATGTTGTAAACCCTATGTTAGTTTCTGATAAATACAATGAAATAAAAAAGAAGTTGACACCTGATCTCATGGCTAATCTATCTGGCACTGAGAGAGATGAAGTATCTTCTATGTTATCTGCATTGGAGATTGAGGTTAAGCGTGAGAAAACACATGATTCCTTTTTAGCTTTCGCTAAAGAGGTTTGGGAACCATTCATATGTGGTAGACATCATGAGAAGATGGCTGATGCGTTTGAGAGAGTCGCTAAAGGCGATCTGAAGAGACTTATGATAAACATGCCCCCTCGTATGGGTAAGTCTCAATTAACCTCGTGGTTGCTCCCTGCGTGGATTATGGGGCGTTCTCCTGAGAAGAAGATCATTATGGCATCTCACACTGCCGAACTTGCCCTGCGTTTTGGTCGTATGGTGAGAAACCTGATTGGAAGTGAAGAGTTTACTAATCTATTTCCTAAAGTGTCTCTTACAGCAGACTCAAAAGCAGCTGGTCGTTTCGATGTGTCTGGTGGTGGCGAATACTTCTCAGTTGGTGTCGGTGGTGCAGTAACTGGTCGTGGTGCGGATCTACTTGTTATTGATGATCCTCATTCCGAACAGCAGGGACAGCAAGCTGATCCTAAAATCTTTGACAGCACATTCGATTGGTTTACATCGGGTCCCAGACAGCGTTTACAACCCGGTGGTGCAATCATCATCGTAATGACTCGCTGGAGCATGAAAGACTTATGTGGTCACATTATGCGTGACAGTCTCATGCGCGAAGGTTCGGATGAGTGGGAAGTCATTGAATTCCCTGCTATTTTACCATCTGGCAATAGTCTTTGGCAAGAATTTTGGCCCATAGAAGAGCTAGAAAAGATTAAAGCAACACTGCCTATTAGTAAGTGGGAAGCTCAGTATCAACAGAAACCTACATCAGAAGAAAGCGCAATAATTAAGCGTGAGTGGTGGAAAAAATGGGAGCACAATAATCCTCCTCCTGTTTCTTTTGTTATTCAATCGTGGGATACAGCATTCTTAAAACATGAGCAGGCAGACTATTCAGCTTGCACAACATGGGGTGTCTTTTATGCTGATAATGAAGAAGGGTATTCAGCACCTCAGATTATATTGCTTGATGCAATACAAGAACGATTAGAGTTTCCTGAATTGAAAGCAAGAGCGTTAGAGATGTATAAATACTGGAATCCAGACAGTTGTGTTATAGAAGCAAAAGCAGCTGGTGCTCCATTAGTACAAGAGCTAAGAAGAGCAGGGATCTTAGTAACTGAGTACACTCCTACTCGTGGCAATGATAAAATATCAAGAGTAAATGCTGTTTCTGATTTTTTTGCATCAGGTGTAGTATGGTGTCCTCAAACTAGATGGGCAGAAGAAGTTGTAGAACAATTTGCAGCTTTTCCTGTTGGAGATCATGATGATTTGGTAGACTCAGCCACACAAGCTTTGTTAAGGTTTAGGCAAGGTGGATTTATTTCACTGGATCATGATGAGGAAATGGGTAGTGATGTACCAGTTATTGCTAACTATTACTAAGTTGTTTACACTATAACATTCTACAGGAAAATATATGGCTGTTGATAAAGCACTTACAGGTTTAGAAATGTCAGACATGCAACAACGCATGAAAGACAATGAAGAAACAGTAGAAATTAGCATTGAGAATCCAGATTCAGTTGCTATTGAAACTGAAGATGGTGGATTGCTGATTGATTTTGATCCAGATTCTATGAATCAAGAGGAAGAATTTGGTTCAAACTTAGCTGAATTTGTAGATGAAGATGTTTTATCTGCACTTGGCACTGAATTAGTTAGTGCATATGAAAGCGATAAATCTTCTCGTAAGGATTGGGAAAAGTCTTACATGAAAGGTTTGGAGCAACTTGGTCTAAAAGCTGAAGATCGCACAACACCATGGCCCGGAGCTTGCGGTGTTCATCATCCTTTATTGTCTGAAGCAGTAGTTCGATTCCAATCTCAAGCAATTACAGAGATATTTCCTGCATCAGGACCTGCAAAAACTAAAATTGTAGGCAAAATTAATCAAGAAAAAGAAAAACAAGCAAGTAGAATTCAAGATTACATGAATTATTTGCTTACTGATCGCATGACAGAGTACAGAAGCGAGATGGAAAGGCTTTTATTTTCTCTTCCTTTAGCAGGAAGCGCATTTAAAAAGATTTATTATGATCAATCTATGCAAAGACCTTGTGCAATGTTTGTCCCATCAGAGGATATGGTTGTTTACAATGGTGCTACAGACATAACATCAGTAACAAGGCTTACTCATGTAATGAGAAAAAGCAAAAATGAGATTAGAAAACTACAAGTCAATGGTTTTTATCGTGATATTGAGCTAATTAGTTATGATTTAGACTTAGATGATGTAAGAGAGAAGTATGGAGACCTAACTGGCGATAAAATTTCTAAATCTAGCTCAGGTGGAACATATTTATCAGGTGATTCTATTCATACTTTGCTTGAAATGCATGTAGAACTGGATTTAGATGGCTTTGAAGATGAAAAAGATGGAGAGCCTACAGGTATTGCACTGCCTTATGTCGTTACTGTAGATAGAGATACCTCAGCAATCCTTTCTATACGAAGAAATTGGTTTGAAGATGATGAAGAACACATGAGAAGAGATCATTTTGTTCATTATGAGTATTTACCCGGTTTAGGATTCTATGGTTTAGGCTTGATACATCTAATTGGTGGCTTAGTTAAGTCTGCAACAAGCTTGCTTAGGCAATTAGTTGATGCAGGAACACTTGCTAACTTACCCGGTGGCTTAAAAACTAGAGGCATGAGAGTTAAAGGTGATGATACACCTATTATGCCCGGTGAATTTAGAGATGTGGATGTTCCGGGTGGAACTATTAGAGAAAATATTTCATTTTTACCACACAAAGAGCCATCGCCTACATTATTTCAGTTACTAGGCAATATAGTTGAAGAAGGTAGAAGGTTTGCTGCTATTACTGATGTAAAAGCATCAGATATGAACTCACAAGCACCAGTAGGAACTACTTTAGCTATCCTAGAAAAGAATATGAAGGTAATGTCTGCAATACAATCTAGACTGCATGCATCATTGAAAAAAGAATTAGCTATATTGGTAAATGTAATTAAAGACTTTGGTCCTACATCATATCCATATGAATTAGATGGCGATGAAAAAAATAGTTTAGAGCGAGACTTTGATGAAAGAGTAGATGTAATACCTGTTTCTAATCCAAATGCTGCTACTATGGGACAAAGGATAATGCAATATCAATCAGCACTACAACTTTCTGCACAAGCACCACAGTTATATGATATGCCTACTTTACATAGGCAAATGTTAGAAGTGTTGGGTATAAATGATGTAGATCAAATAGTTCCAATGACTGATGATATTAAACCTAAAGATCCAGTTCAAGAGAATATGGATATACTTAATGGTAAACCTGTTCAAGCATTTGAATATCAAGATCATGATGCTCATATCAAGGCACATATGACAATAATGCAAGATCCTGAAATGATACAAATGATGGAAGCATCTCCAATGGCACAATCAATACAAGGTGCATTCCAAGCTCATATAACAGAACACTTAGCATTTAAGTATCGTAAAGAAATAGAACAAGAGTTAGGTATTGAATTGCCTCCAATAGGTATGGAGTTACCTCCAGAAATAGAAAATAGATTATCAGCACTAATAGCTGAAGCATCTGAACAACTACTTGGTAAGCAACAACAAGAACAGCAACAACAAATAAATGAACAAGCTATGCAAGATCCTGTAGTTCAAATGCAAAGAGAAGAAATAGAAATAGAAAAACAAAAAGCACAATCTAAAGCACAGACAGATCAGGCTAAATTATTACTTGATGCTAGAAAAGAAGAGATGAGAAATGAAATAGAAAAACTCAAAATTGAAACTAATGAAAGAATAGAAGGTGCTAAAATTGGAGCTAAAATTGCTGAAAGACAAGCTGACTTGAATGTAAAAGAGCAGAAAATTTCAGCAGATCAAGAAACTAAAGGCGCAGAGATTGGAAGTAGAATTGCAGATCAATTATTGAAAGGTGATAATAATGGTTGACACAAGATTTGCTGATTTGTTAATCTCTCGTTTAAACGAAACAGAAACTTTATTACAAGAAAGTATTTTATCAGGATCTATAAAAAATTTTGAAGAATACAATTTAAATAGAGGTAAGCTCGAAGGAATAAAACTAGCAAAACGAGATATACAAGAAATAATGGATCAAGTTTTGATAGAAGATTAGATTTCGCCCGTTGGGTGCAAGGAGTTCTCCACTTCTCCTTTTAAGTGGTGCAATGAGGACATCGAAAATGGCATTAGCAGAAGCTACTGATATAAAAGAAAGTAAGAAAGGACAACAGTTACCAGTTCCTACTGGCTATAGAATTTTAATAGGATTACCAGAAGTAGAAGAAAAAACAGATGGTGGAATATTAAAAGCATCACAAACATTAGAAAATGAGCATGTATCTTCTATTGTTGGTTTTGTTATAGATATGGGTCCTGACTGCTACAAGGATAAACAAAGATTTCCTGATGGTGCTTGGTGTAAAGAAGGTGATTTTATAATCATGCGAGCTTACAGTGGCACTAGATTTAAGATTCATGGAAAAGAGTTTAGACTTATCAATGACGATACTGTTGAAGCTGTAGTAGATGATCCTAGAGGAATAACTCGTGGATAATCAAGAAGCACAAATTCTGCCTGATGAAGCAGATGTAATGAAAGTCGATAGCGATATTGATCTAGAAATAGTTGATGATCGACCAGAAGAAGATCAAAGACCTCCTAGACAAGCTAATGATAATGATGATTTTGACATTAATGATGAAATTGATGGCATAGATGATCGTGTTAAAAAACGAATTAATCGTTTGAAATACGAATATCATGAACAAAGAAGAGCTAAGGAAGAAAACGCAAGGATTCGTGACGAAGCTGTTCAATATGCTAAAAAAGTTCAAGAAGAGAATGCTAAGTTATCAGATATTGTTAATCGCAGTGAAGAAGCTTTAATCAAAAGTGTATCAACTAAAGCTGATGCTGAAATAGAAGCAGCTAAACAAGCTTACAAAAAAGCTTATGATGAAGGTGATTCTGAAGCATTAGTAAAAGCACAAGAACAATTGACTAGAGCACAGACAGATAAAACATATCTAAGCAATTATCAACCCCAACAACAAAAAGTTGAGCCAGCACAGTCTTTTGATGAACAAACACCAGTTGTTGATCAAAAAACTAAAGATTGGATGGCAAAAAATGTATGGTTCGGTAGTCCCGGTTATGAAAAGATTACTGGATTTACACTTGGTATTCATGAAGATTTAAAAAATAAAGGCATAACTTCAGCAGATGATGTTTACTTTGAAACAATCAACTCAGAGTTAAGTCAAACTTTTCCGCAAGTTTTTAGTGCACAAAACACAGAAACTACAGCGCAACCTAAAAAAAGAACTAACACGGTAGTAGCCTCAGCACAAAGAGATGGCAAAAATCCGCGCAAAATACAGCTTACACAGACTCAATTAAAACTCGCTAAAAGATTGGGAATAACCCCTTTAGACTATGCCAAACAAATTGCTAAGGAGAAAAAACGTGGCTGATATTAAAGAAAATCAAAAAGAACAGCGCAAATCTCGTGACTTGGAAACAAGAAGCGAATCAACAAGAACTGAAAATTGGACACCTCCTCCATTGTTACCAGATCCAACTCCACAAAAAGGTTGGGCATTTAGATGGATTAGAACAAGTATGGTTGGCAAAGCTGACAATACTAATGTTTCTATGAGATTTAGAGAAGGCTGGGAAGCAGTAAGAGCAGAGGATCATCCTGAGCTTAGTGTGATTTCTGATCACGAATCTAGGTTTCCCGGATGTGTCGAAGTAGGTGGATTGTTGTTATGTAAAGCTCCAGAAGAAGTTGCTGCTCAAAGACAAGCTCATTACGAGGATAAGGCGCAACAACAAATGGAGAGTGTTGATCATCAGTATATGAGAGAAAATGATCCACGGATGCCTGTATTGCGCCCAGATCGCAAATCTCGAACTACTTTTGGTCGTGGCGGTTCGTAAGAACTAAAACTATTATTAGAGGAAGATAACATGGCTACAACAGCAGCTCCTTATGGTGCTAGACCAGTTGGTACTCTTTCTGCTAGTGGTTCTTTTACTGGAAAAACAACGCAGATTAAAGTTGCATCAGGCTATGCTACATCTATTTTTCATGGTGATTTTGTGAAAATGGTGTCAGCAGGTACAGTCGAAAAAGATGCAGGTACTACCTCTCTAACATGCATAGGTATATTTTTAGGATGCAAGTACACTGATCCTAATACAAATCAAATGACATTCAATCAATACTGGCCCGCTAGTACAGTGGCTTCAGATGCGGTTGCTTATGTCTTAACCGATCCAAATGCAACATTTATGATGCAAGGTGATGCTACAATCGCACAGACAGCACTTGGTGCTAACTTTGCAGTTGTTCAAACTGCTGGATCTACTTCAATCGGCAAAAGTAAAAATGCTTGTGATGCTTCAACAGTCGCAACCACTAATACTTTGCCACTTAGAATTGTCGATTTCGTTGACGGACCGACTTCATCTATAGGTGATGCTTTTACAGACGCTATATATAAAGTCAATGTTGGTCATCAACTCGTCAATACTACTGGCGTATAGGAGGATTTAAACTATGGCTATTTCAAGAGCGCAAATGCTTAAAGAACTCCTACCGGGACTTAATGCCCTTTTTGGTTTGGAGTACGAAAAGTACGAAGATGAGCACACAGCTATCTATGAAACTGAAGCTTCTGATCGTTCATTCGAGGAAGAAGTAAAGCTCAGTGGATTTGCTGCAGCTCCTGTTAAAGATGAAGGCAATGCAATCAGTTATGATTCAGCGCAAGAAGCTTTTACAGCAAGATACAACCACGAAACTATTGCAATGGGATTCGCAATTACAGAAGAGGCTATGGAAGATAATCTATATGACTCTTTGTCAGCGCGATACACTAAGGCTCTAGCTCGTGCAATGGCTTATACTAAACAGGTTAAAGCCGCAGCACCACTTAACAATGGATTTTCTAACAGTTTCCAAACTGGTGATGGTGTGAACTTGTTCACAACTTCTGGTGATGGAGTAACTGGTGGTGATGGACATCCACTTGTAAGCGGTGGTAAAAATGGTAATAGACCTGCTACTGGTTCAGATCTCAACGAGACTTCACTAGAAGCAGCTGTTATTCAAATAGCAGGATGGACTGATGAAAGAGGACTACTAATTGCAGCTAGACCTCGCAGACTCATTGTTCCACCTAATCTAATGTTTGTTGCGACTCGTGTCCTTGAGACAGAAGGTCGTGTTGGCACTGCTGACAATGATCTTAATGCGATTCGTTCAAATGGTACTATTCCTGAGGGATACTCAGTAAACCACTATCTAACAGATACTAATGCGTGGTTCTTAACTACTGACATTCCTAATGGTCTAAAGCACTTTGAGCGTACACCATTAGATACAAGTATGGATGGAGACTTCGATACAGGTAATGTTCGCTATAAAGCTAGAGAGCGTTACTCGTTTGGGGTATCAGATCCACTCGGTTTATTCGGTTCACCCGGATCGTCATAAGCTGACTCATGAGGGGGAAGTAATTCCCCCTTTTTTATTAATCCTGACTACTATATGATGTAGTAGACACTTGCCAAGACAGGAGAACAAAATGGCTAACACAACTTTTAACGGACCAGTTCGGTCAAAAAATGGCTTTAAAGTCATTTCAGAAAATTCCAGTACAGGAGCAGTAACTGATGTAGTAGATATTGCTTCAACTGGTATTGTTACAGGTAAATATGTAAAACATGTTGGTTTTGCAACTGGTGTAACAGTAAACACTACTGCTGGAGATAGTCCTTCTATAGGTGAATTTACACAACCAGCTAATACAATCATTACAGATATAAAAATATTTTGTGATACTTCTCCAGTAATAGGAACAGGAGATATTGGTTACGAAGTGGGAACAAGTAGTTCTGGTGCACAAATTGTTGCAGCGGTAACTGATGAAATACTAGATGGCGGTACAACTGTTGTTGAACATAATGTAACTACTACGACTTTAGTTACACAAACTCAAAGCGGTACTACAGCACCAGCTTCAGTACAGTATACTTCTGCTGAAAGAACTATTTACTGCAACATTACTAACACAGTAGATGCTACAACTGCTGGTTCATTTACATTTATAATAGAATACGTTCAAATAGCGTAATAGGAGTAAATTATGGGAACTAGCTCAGATATAAAAGCTACAACCATTACAGCAGACACTGTAGCTCTAGATGCTGATGGTATTAGCACAGCTGCCTCAGTTGGAAATAACGCAGCACTTACTATAGGTGGTGCATTAGCTGATAGCGGTTCTGTTACTCTTAGTCATGGTAGAATTGTAACTATTCTATCTGCTGGTGATGATTCTGGTATTTCTTTTACAGTGGTTGGAACTGATGTAAATGGAGATTCTCAAACAGAAACAATTACTGGTGCTAATGCTGGCACAGCAACTGGAAGTAAGTATTTTCTAACAATAGCAAGCATTACAGCAGTAGGTAATCCAGCAGGTAATGTATCTGCTGGAATAAATGCTTCTGCTGCAGATGTTGTTTTTGCAGGAAGATCTAGACTTAGAGGTGCTTATTTAACAAGTACAGCGACAGCAGGGACAGTAGATTTACTTAATACATCTCCTACTGGCTCAAGTATTATGAAGATAAGCTCAGTCGCTTCAGCTACAGCTACTAGAAACATTACAGTGCCTTCTGATGGTGTATTATTCGATAGTGGTATTTATATTCAATATACTGTTTCTACCTTTTTAACTTTTACAATATTTCATGCCTAGTATGAATGCTGATTCAAAAGAGTTAATAAAAAGGATAGAAAATAAAATAGTAGGTTGTTTATTTTTACTAACTGATCCAATAAAAGGTTCTCCAATTTCTTTATCTTACGATGAAAAAAATAAAAATATCGTATTTGAAGTTATTGGAGAATCTGTATCTATTTCAAACAAAATAAGCGTTGATGTGTTTATGAGTTTAGAGCCAAAAGAAATTATGGAGTTAGGCAATTCTATGAGTTCTGAATTTGTAAAAGATCAAGAAAAACAAAATAAACCAATATTTAAAATAGTAGGAGGCTAAAATGCCAAATTTAATGGGGAAAAAATTCTCATACGATAAAAAAGGTATAAAAGAGTTTCAAAAAGCAAAAAAGAAAATGGACATGATGGGCAAGAAGAATGGCGGTCTTATGAAATATAGAGATGGTGGTGTCATCAAATATAAAGGTGGCGGTGTTATTCCTGAACAAGATAGAGTCATGAAAAAATTTGCTGAGGGTGGTATGCTTGATAAAGACAAAGCTGAAATGATTAAATCTTTGAGAAATGATGATTTTAAAAAAATAAAAATGTCTCAAGATAAAATGGAAAAAATAATAGCAAAAGAATTAGGTTCTAAGATTGGATCTATGGAAAAAGTTTCTAAAAAAGCTATAGAAGATTTTAAACGTATGGGTGCTAGTCAAGCAGCCATTGAGCGAATGAAGAAAGAAGGAGTTCTTACTGTAACAACAGTCGGAAAAAAAAGAAAAAGAAGGCTTGGTGATGGAGAAAGATCGAGAGGAAGAAGGTTTGATCGCTCATACGCTGGAAGTAAGTTCATAGACTAATGGCGCGAGCAAAAAGAAAATTAGAAAAAATTTCTAAAATGAAATAACTGGAGCAAATATGGCTAATAAATATAAAGTTATAGAAAATGGAATTAGTTTACTTACAGGAGATACAATATATCAAATTGCAAATGCAGATGATGAAGTTGTAGATGTAGGACCTTACAATAAAAAAGAAGCACAATCAGCTTTAAAAGCATTGCAACCTAAAAAAGTAGCTAAGAAAGTTTCTAAGAAAAAAGCTACTAAGAAGTAAATAATGGCTACAAGTGGAACATATAACTTCAACTTAGACTTGAGTGACATTGTTGAAGAAGCATTTGAACGAGCAGGTTTAGAGGCTAGGTCAGGTTATGACTATAGAACAGCAAGAAGAAGTTTAGACTTGATGTTTTTAGAGTGGCAAAATCGTGGTCTAAATCTTTGGACAATACAAGAAGGCACTCAATCACTTACATCAGGTACTTCAAGATATACTTTATCTGGAGATGAGCTAGATATTATTGAAGCGTTTGTAAGGGTTGATGCAGGAGATACTTCAAAACAAACAGATCAAATGTTAACTAGAATATCCATTAGTCAGTTTTCTCATTTAAGTAATAAGTTAGAATCTAGTAAACCTTTACAATATTGGGTAGAAAGAGATCCTAGTGCAATATCAGTAAATTTATGGCCCGTTCCTGATGATGCCCAGACATATACATTGGTTTACTATTATATGCAAAGAATAGAAGATACAGGCTCAGTAGGATCAAATAATGCTGATATACCTGTAAGATTTTTACCATGTTTGACTGCTGGATTAGCTTATTATATTAGTCTAAAAAAACCTGAAGCAATTGAAAGAGCACCTTTACTAAAACAAATTTATGAAGAGCAATGGAGTTTAGCTTCAGATTCAGATAGAGAAAAAGCATCATTATATATGGTTCCGGGAGGTTATTCGTAATGGCTAGTTATGCTAAGGGTAAGTTTGCTTTTGGTTTTTGCGATAGAACTGGATTTAGATACCCATTAAAAGATTTAGTAAATCAAATAGAAAATAATAGACCTACAGGCAAAATGATTGGTAAAGATATGATTGATCAAGATCATCCACAATTGCAGTTAGGTAGAATAAGAACTTTAGATCCTCAAGCTTTAAGAAATTCAAGACCAGATACAGCAGAAGGTGAAAGCAGAAGATTTTTTGCTTTTGATCCAGTAGGCGGTGGTAATAGTGCTTTAGGCAGTAGAACTGTAGGTCTTGATATAGAAGGCAAGATTGGAAATGTAACAGTGAGTATAAGCTAATGGCATGGACATATACAACTTTAACTCAAGCAATTAAAGACTATACAGAAAATACTGAAACTACTTTTAATAATAATATTCCGCAGTTTATTAAAAGCACAGAAGAAAAAATACTAAGAAGTGTAGAATTACCAGTATTTAGAAAAAATGTAACAGGTTCGATAACTAGCGGAAATCAATATTTATCAACACCTAGTGATTTTTTAAGACCTTATTCTTTAGCATTAGTAAATAGTAGTTCATATGAATATTTAGTTAATAAAGATGTAAATTATATAAGAGAGTTATACCCAGTTTCTGCAACTACAGGTGTGCCTAAATATTATGCTTTATTTGATGATAATACATTTATTTTAGGACCAACACCTAATGCTAGTTTTACAAGTGAATTACATTATTTTTATGAACCAACATCTATTACTGAAAGTAGTGATGGTACAAGTTGGTTAGGCACTAATGCTGAAAATGCAATATTATATGGTTCATTAGTAGAAGCTTACATATTTATGAAAGGTGAGCCAGATGTTATACAAAGTTACAATGAACAATTTCAAATTGCTATGGGATTATTGAAAATGGAAGGTGATGGATACGATAGAACAGATGCTTATAGGACTGGACAAAGAAAAATTAAGGTTAGTTAATGTTTGATGTTGAAGTAAAAGCAGATATAAATAATGTAAATGTTTATACTACTCACAATAGAGGTTTTTTACCTGAAGAAATAGCTGAAAGAGCAGTAGAAAAAATTGTTTCTGTTTCAGAGGGATCTAGTCCCGAAGTAAAAGCACAGGCAGAGGCATTTAAAAGTAGGGTTTATCATGTTATTGTATTAGCTTGTAAAGATGCAATAAATAGTGATAGGACTACAATGCACAATCTTTTAACAAAACAAGGTCATAAAGATATGGCTGATATTTTAAGGAGACTATAATGGCTATATCGCAAGCTATGTGTACTTCGTTCAAGAAAGAACTTCTTGAGGGGGTCCATAATTTTAAAAATTCAGGCGGTAGCACTTTTAATTTAGCGTTATATACAAGTTCGGCTTCATTAGGAGCTGCAACTACTGCATACACAACTTCTAACGAAGTTAGCGGAACTAATTATACTGCTAAAGGTGGTTCACTAACTAGAGTAGATCCATCTACTTCTGGAACAACAGCATTGACAGATTTTGCAGATTTGACTTTTAGTTCTGCAACAATTACTGCAAATGGTGCAATGATATTTAATGATTCAGCTTCTGGAGATCCAGCAGTTTGTATTTTAGCATTTGGAGGAGATAAAACTTCTACTAATGGGGATTTTACAATACAGTTTCCAACAGCGGATGCTAGTAACGCTATAATTAGAATAGCTTAATGGCTAATATAGCAGGTTGGGGTAGAGGAACTTGGAGTTCTGGAAGTTGGGGAAACCCCTCACCTGTAGAAGTTACTGGTAATGTTGGTACTACTGCACTAGGTTCAGAAACAGTAGTTGCAAAATCATTAGTTGTAGTTTCAGGGAATGTAGGAACAACAGCACTTGGAAACTCTGTTGTTATAGGTGAAGCAGTTCAGGGATTATCTGCTGTAACCTCGACATCAGGTCTCGGAGATGAGAGTATTGTATGTACTGCAAATATATCTGTAACAGGTAATGTAGGTACAACAGCATTAGGCTCTGAAACTGTAATAGCAAAAGCCTTAACAGAAGTTAGTGGTAATGCTGGAACAACACAACAAGGAACAGTTGTAGTACAAGCTGTAGCTGTAGTTGGTGTAACTGCTGTAGCATCAACAAGTGGACTTGGTGATGAAAGTTTAATAACAAACAATAATTTAGCGGTTACAGGTTTTACAGGCACTACTACTATTGGAAATGTAACCAGTATAAGTAAAGCTTTAGTAGAACCAACAGGAGTAGAAGGGGAAGGACAAACAACAATAGTTAACATTTGGGGTTTAATAGATGATTCTCAAACACCTAATTGGAGTCAAGTTGATGATTCTCAAACACCTAATTGGAGTTCTATAGATGATTCTCAAACACCGACTTGGAAAGAAGTAGCATAAGAGGAATAAAATATGGCAAGTACATATGTAAACGATTTAAGATTAGAAGAAATAACCACAGGTGAACAGTCAGGAACTTGGGGCGACACCACTAATACAAACTTAGAACTTATTGCAGAAGCGTTTGGTAGTGGAAGCGAAGCTCTTTCAGATGCTTCTACAGCAACAATTACAATGGCAGATGGAGCAAGTGATGCAGCTAGAGCAATAGCACTTACTCTTACAGGTTCTTTATCTCAGGCTTGTACTGTTACATTAGCACCTAATACAGTTAATAAATGCTGGATTATACAAAATAGTGCTGGTGACACAGTAACTATTTCTCAAGGTACAGGCGCAAATGTCGTAATACCAAATGGCGGTATTAAGATGATTGTTGCTGATGGTGCTGGTTCAGGAGCAGCGGTTACTGATGTATTAGACCTAACAGGCGGTACAGGTAACGTAGGACTAGGATCTGGCTCATTAGGTTCAGCTTTAACGACAGGAACAGATAACGTAGCAGTAGGTGAAGCCTCACTTGATGCAGTAACAACTGGCTCAGATAATACTGCAATTGGCGATAATGCTGGTGGTGCTTTAACTACTGGCTCAAACAACGTGGCAGTAGGCTCTGGAGCTTTACTGGTAGCAACTACAGCAGCAGATAATACTGCGGTGGGAACACTAGCTTTGACTGCGAATAGTTCTGGTACAGACAATACAGCCGTTGGATATGCTGCTGGTGATGCGGTAACGACAGGATCAGACAACACTTTAGTAGGTGATAACGCTGGTGGCGCAATAACAACTGGTGGCGATAATACTGCGGTTGGCTCTGGCGCATTAGCTACTGAAGATGGTAATGGACAGAACGTAGCAGTAGGATCAGCAGCGTTAGCAACATTAAATGCTGGTGCAGATGCTGGCAACGTAGCGGTTGGCTATCAAGCCTTAACTGCTGCAACTACTGGAGTTGATAACGTAGCAGTCGGAGCAAACGCTGGCGATGCTGTTACGACTGGTGCAGATAACACCTTTGTAGGTGATAACGCTGGCGGTGCAACGACTACAGCGAGCTACAATACAGCAGTTGGTGCTGATGCTTTATTAGTGAACTCGACTGGTGCTAATAATGTAGCAATAGGTTCTGAGGCTTTAGATGCAAACACAACTGCAAATGATAATGTAGCTATCGGTAGACTAGCGTTAACAGCAAACACAACTGGTGCAGCTAATGTTGCTATTGGTAGAG
>Ga0209645_1000922_pt1 | contig 15021 bp, 10 predicted proteins | sample ETNvirenome_6_30_FD_184070 | JGI IMG/M metagenome (GOLD analysis project Ga0209645, IMG submission 184070) | Marine viral communities from the Pacific Ocean - ETNP_6_30 (SPAdes) (version 2) | ecosystem: Environmental > Aquatic > Marine > Oceanic | place: Pacific Ocean | collected 2013-06-19
CTTAGACCTTTATCGGCCGTACTGGTTGACAAGCAGAGAACATTGGGTGTAGAGTTATATATACTTGACCAGCCAAAGATTAAGTCACAGTCAAATATTGACGTAGTATCAAATACTGAAATGTATTTGTATGACATTATGGCCTGGTTTAATTTTGGACCAGCAGAAAGACAACAAACCTATGACGTACAATTGGCAAATGCCGCTCCTGTTAATGAAGCATTTCAAGATAGAGTATATGGTTGGGTTGCCACTTTAGATATAGTGACTCCTTTCAAGTTAGATTTTTGTGACTATCCAAAACAATAATAAATGACCATAGATCAAGCATTAGTCAAAGTAGGAGACGAGTTAAAGTCTACTATGATAGAGACCCTAAAAAAGAACGGGTCATATGGAAGAGGTGATCTGGCCAATAGTATTACATATGATGTACGTACCAGAGAGTTCAATTATGAACTAGTTCGTACTATGTTAACCTACGGTATATTCGTAGATCAGGGTGATGGTAGAAAACCCGGTAAAAGACCGCCGGTACAGCCTCTGATAGACTGGTTAACTTTTAAAAAGATACCAATACCCGAGGGATTAACTGTGAAGCAGTTCGCGTTCGCAATAGCTCACAAAATAGAAAAGAGAGGTACTGACCCAAAACCTCGACCATTCATTACACCTTCAATACAGCAGGTAATGAGAACAACGGGTAAAGAAATATTACAACAAGCCGGTATAGATACAGTAGTAGCTAATATAGACGGAACACTTGAAGATATAAACGTTAAACAATAATGGCTTTAACTTTAACACAACAACCTACAACACCTAATGCATCAAGAACTAATCTCTTGTATACACTTACATCTGATAGTTCATCTAAAGATCAGTTTAGGTATATAGCACAAGTATCTACTGATGAACCTCTACAATCACCAAATAATTTTTTCTTTCCAGAAGTAACGTTAAAGTACTATCCTAATACAACAGGTTCTGGTATTATAGATCTTGCAAATGTATTAAATAGATATCTTGCATGGGATGAAAATAGTATGGCATGGTCTAATCCAGTCACTGTACCATTTGGTAGTGAAGGTCAATCAACTGTACAGATATTTAGTTGTAGTTTTGGAGAAGAGTTTGCAGACTCTCCTTCTTCTAGTTTACAAACATATACTGGTTCAATAGTCGATATACTAACAGTATTTCAAGGTAAGGTTGATAGAGATAGTGGTGATTATAATTTTAATACGGCATCTATAGTCAATGATCACAACAACATATTCTCAGACATGCCTGATGTTCTTTATAGTCAAAGTCAATATGACTTTTTTCAAGAATGTCCTAAGGTAGGTTTTCAAGACCCACAAACAGTAACCGTAAATGATAATGTAGCATATAGTGTAAAAGTTTACGAAGAGGCTGCTAATGGATATACAGGGTCTGTTTTACTTACAGCTACAGGTTCTACAACAGAATTTCACAGTATAGTTGGAGTAGGACCAATTAACATAACTCAAGATAGTACTGTACCCAATAACGGAGTAGTTACAGGTAGTGATGCTGCATGGATATGTTTTGAACAGACAGGTAAAAAACCAATTAACTATATGTTACCAAACCATTCCAGATACCCATGTACTGCAGATGGTGATCCGGGTAGCTATACAAGGTTTTTATGGCAAAACAATTATGGTGCTTGGGACTTTTATAATGTGTATAATACATTACAGCAGACTGATAATGTTGAAAGAGAAACTTATACGCAACCGTTTCCTACTTATAATCAAACTACCTCACCGTTTAACATAAACAATAGAGGTGAAAAACAATATAGTTCAATACTTACTGAACAATTTACAGTAACAACAGACTATGTAAGTAAAAAGACATCTGACTGGTTAACACAGATGTTTGATAGTAATAATGTGTATTTAAGGATAGGTCCTTATACTGGTACTTATTTGACTGATACTTACAGTACTGATTTAAGAGCTATTGTAATAAACAATGTTAACTATAGATGGCAAGAAAATAAATTTAGAAACAAGACCTTTCAATATACTATTAACTGGTCATTCTCTAATAAATCATTTGTATACTAATGGCAATACACTTACTCGTATCGGCATCTACACCAAATGGAGCGTTTACTTATTTACAGTATATAGTAACGGGATCTGGTGCTTCGGCTACTGATTATGCAAACAACCAGTATAAATTTATTCTGGATATTTACGAATCTGGTTCAAGTGAAAGACTGGCAAGAATAAAACAACCTCCAAACCTTAACACTGGAAGTGTATTTAATCCTGCGGATCTATTTCAAGAATATGCAGTATTTGACCCGGTATGGGAAGAACCTGAAAGTGTTCTATCTACAGGTAGTTTAAAAAACTATACTTTACAGTTTGGTGAACAGTATGGAACATCTCCATCTTCTTCTATAACAGTATATCCAAATCTAATTACTAAAGATATAGCAATTATACCTGCTATAGATAATGCTAACGATGCTAAGATTGGAATATTTGATAATGAAATACCTTTAGAATCAGAAGTATTAACTAACATGCCAACTAACACAAATGGTACAGGTAACCAAGTAGCTGATGATGACTGGGAGAATATTCAGTATCTAGAGTTAGATGATTATATGACTTTATCATCCATACATACAGGTTCAGTGCAAGAGGTTTCAATTGCATGTTATGATAATAACGGTAATAATTTATATGACATTCTTCATACTTTTCAAAGTAGTAGTAATCCATTTGAAATGCATCATGTAGGAGTAGGACCTAAAAACTTACTTTCTATAGGAGCTACTACTCCAGGTATATCAATGTCTCTTGCTTTAAACAACCCTTCAGCATCTTACGTAAACATACGTTTTGATCAAGCAGGTACTCCTCAAGATATAAGATATAGATTACATCCTAATTATGGAAGTTTACCTCAATCAAATACTGCTGAAAATCCAACTCTTTATAATAAGCCTATTAGATGTGCTGAAAAGACTAGGTTTGCTTGGATTAATGAATATGGAGTTTATGATTATTATAGTGTATATGCACCTCTAAGAAAGTCAACAGAGATAGAAAGAGAACAAATAACTGAAAGTAGAATAAATTATTGGTTGGGTGATACATCTTTTGCAAGTATAGTATCTCAAAAGAAAGAAGGTAGAGGTTTAACTGACCTGTATAAAAAATACAAAGATATTTATCAAATATCAACACAATATATTCCAGAGGTAACAGCTAACTGGATGAAATTTATGTTCTTCTCTCCTTCGGTATATATACAAACAGATAATGGATTTGTTCCAATAATAATAACAAATAGTAGTTATAGAGTCAATACTGAACAAGCATCAAACAAATTATTTCAATATAATATAGAGTTTGTTTATTCAAATGCAAGAAGATCAAATAACTATGTAGGTAAATTAGAATACGACGCACAATAAATGGCAGCATTAGATAACATAGTATTAAGAGTAACATCCGGTAGTCAGAACTACGATATAGAAATTGATAACTCTATTCCTATTAGAATGGATATGTCAACTGTTGAAGCAGGTGAGATAGGAAAGGTATTTGGTGTAGGATCACAAACATTTAAAGTACCGGGTTACATAGTTGCAAACAAAGTGTTTAACTTTGCCTTTGACATAGCCCAAGACAATGCTGTAGGAATGTATAATTCAATGCCTGTGACGGTATTATCCAATGGAGACACGGTATTAGAAGGTAGACTAGCAGTTAATGAATGTATAGTAGGTGAAGATGGATATGCTAGTTACAATGTACAAGTTTACGACCAGCCGGTATCATTAGAAGCAACCCTGGGTAACAAGTTAATCAAAGATGCTGACTGGTCTGAGTATGACCATACTTTAACATCACAATCTATTGTTGATAGTTGGACTGATGGTATATTATCAGGTAGTGTATTTTATCCGGTAATACATCAAGGATTTCCAAATGGGGATAGTTCTTCTTATGCTGCAATAGCAATGGGTAATAGTCAATCAAGTGATGCTACTATTTCCAATCCTCTTACACCTTTACAGTTAGAACAATTTTTACCTGCAGTAAAAGTAAAAGATACGCTTGATGTTATATTTGCACAAGCAGGGTTTGGGTACACTGGTTCATTTACTGAAACAGATGACTTTAACAAATTATATATCTTAAATAAACCACAAGAAGGTTTAGGACCGGTAGTAAGTGGTTCAACAGCATCAACATTTGTAGGGTTAACTGACTTTAGTGCAATACAGTCTTATGCTATACAAACAAGTTCAGCTCAAACTTATAGAGTACCTTACTTAGACGAACAATCAGACCCTTCTGGTTTATATACACCAATATGTATATCTACTTCTGTAACTAGACCATCTACAGGTTCTAAATATACTGCTGCTGCAACAGGTGAACATACATTTAGTGCAAACTTATCTGCATTTAATCCAACATATGGTACTGGAGCAACTGCTAAAATAATTTTAAAAATATCTAAAGGTAGTATGCCTTGTAATGGTTCTGGTACTTCTGGTGCTGTTATAGGAACTGATGAAATAGATCTTGATAACAGTTCTGGTTTAGCTACATTTAACCTTTCTGTCAACGTTACTGATACTATAACACAAGGTCAAGATGTTTATGTTCAAATGGAATATTATAGAACAGCAGGTACAGGTGGTAACAATTTAGATGTAGGTTACTTTACAAATAGATTTGATTGTACTGCAGCACCTGAAGCAATAGATGGTTCTACTATTGATATGTCTTTACAATGGAATCCAGATACAAAAACAATAGATGTTCTAAAAGGTATTATACAGCAGTTTAATCTTGTAATGGTTCCAAATAATGAAAATCCAAAAATTATAGAAATAGAAACTATGGATGATTGGATTAGAAGTGGAGAGGTAAAAGATTGGACATACAGATACGAAACAGCTAAAAGAAAATCTTTAACACATACAATAGATGAAGTAGAGAGAGAATTAAAATTTAAGAATGCAGATGATGAAGATAGATTCTCAAAATTAACTATTGATAATGACCCTAACTTCCAATATGGTACAATAAGGGTATTGGCTGATAATGATTTATCACAAGGTGAAAAAACAGTTGGTGATTACTTTGCACCTATGATATTAGGAGGTGCTACTGGAGTAAATCCTTTTAATAATGAAACAGCTTCTACAAGAATAGATACAAACACTAATTTTGTTTATCCTCATTTATATAAATTTGATAACGGTACTTTAAATAGTTATGCGTTTAAATCAAGAATAGGATATAAAAACAATGTAGCATTACTTTCCAATCAAGCATTTTATATTGGATTCCCTTTTAATGAATTAGAAGTTAGAGATTCATATGGGACAATATCAAATGTATCGGATCTCCCTGTAACTGCAAGTGTCTCTAATGATTTACACTTTAACAATACCTATACTACATTTACAGATTATCCTTTCTATCTCCTTAATAGTGGGGTAAACAACTATACAAATTATTGGAAGACTTATATTGAAAGTTTATACTGGGAAGGTAGTAGAAAAGTAACATTGGATTTATTCTTTGAACCTTACGAATATAAAAATATAAAGTTAAATGACAAAATATATATTCTTGGACAATTATACAGAATAAATAAAATAAAAGGATATAACCTATCGGCAAGAGATATTGTAACAGTAGAATTAATAAAATTATATCCAGAGTATTCTAAAGTAATACCTGTATCTCCTACTCCAGGTCCAGGACCGACACCAACACCAAGTCCGACACCAGCACCGGTATCACCGACTCCTAGTCCAACACCATCACCTACACCATCACCAACTCCTAGCCCGACACCGGCTCCGGTATCTCCTACGCCAAGTCCTACTCCTTCACCTACTCCGGCACCGGTTAGTCCAACACCTAGTCCAACACCTAGTCCTACTCCACCACAGCAGTATAGAACAATATATATGGGTGCAGCAGAAGATTCGGGTGGTAGTCAAAATTATGAAGGATGTGCACAAACAACAAGTACTGCAGCTTATATAACTTCTAGTTTATCTGGAGTATCTGCATTAACAACATCAGATTCTATATACAGCAATACTGCTTTAACTACTAACTTTAATGGAGGATTAAAATGGTACGGTATAAGTGATACACTAGGTCAAGTAAGTGGTAGTAGAACAGCATTAGTAAACGCTTTATCAGCACCTTCTAGTAACATAGATGCATTAGTAGCTTGTCCGGTATCAACACCAGCACCAACTCCATCTCCTACTGCACCTGTATATTCTAATTTATTATTAAGAGAATGTAGCGGTACATTAACAAGATTGGTTAGAGTACCTGGAACATATACTAGTGAAGGTGTAGGTTTAAGAGTAACTGGTAGTTGTACATGGGGTGAAATGGTAGATACTACATGTTGGGAAATTGCATCACATTCTCAAGCATCTTATGACTGTACTATAGATTCAGTAGTAGAAACTCAAAGTAGTTGTGGAGGATTAACAGGATGTGTAGCTCCTACACCTAGTCCGACTCCAAGTCCAACTCCTTCACCTACTCCATCGCCAACTCCTTCACCAACTTCTGTGCCTAACTGTCATGCAGTATCGTTAGAAGGTCCACAGGGTGCAGTGTTAAATCCATTCTCTTGTAGTTACAATGTTGGGTTCTTTATGAATACTACTGATTGGTCAACTGCAACAGACTTACACAGGCAAAGTGATTGTGATAGAAGAGCATTAGCAGGTTACTATAACCACAGTAGTGGTAAGTGGAGATATTGGGATGGAAATGCATTTGGAGCAAGTGGAAGTGCAAACTGTCCATAGGAACTTAAGTGATAAAAAATAATATTTAATAATACATGGCTAATACAACAGTAAACGTAGATATTCAAGTTCAAGCTAAGACCCTTGGCCAGCTAGAGGACCAGTTAACAGAAATTAACGAAGAGTTAAGACAGGTCGAAGTTGGTTCTGATGCGTTTAATACTTTAACTAAACAATCACAGCAGTTAACTAGAGAGGTAGAAAAAGTAAACGAAGAAATAAAAGGATTTACTTTTGACGAAAAGATTCAAGCTGCAGATGGTGCTGTAAAACTATTTGGAGGTTCATTAGCCGGAGTAGTTGGTACTTTAGGAGTATTAGGAGTAGAGTCAGAAGCTTTTGGTGAATTTGAAAAGAAAGCAGCTAGTGCTATTGCAGTAGCAGTAGGATTTAAAGATGTATCAGAAGGTATACAGCAATTAGGACCTGCATTAGCTAAAGGAGGTAAGGCTGCTATGGCTTTTGGTAGAACAACATACGGTGCTTTAGCTCTTACCGGTATTACTGTATTTGTTGGAGCAATAGTTGCTGTAGCAATGAACTGGGATAAGGTTACTAAAGCAGTAGAAAAAGCTGGTAAAGCATTTCCACTTGTAGGTATAGCAATAGATGGAATTAAAAAAGCATTTAACGCTTTATTTGATGCTGCAAGACCAATACTTGAATTCCTAGGTATACTTCCAGACGAAGCTGAAAGAGCTCAAATGGAGGTTACAAAACAAACTGAATCTAACGTTAAAGATTTAGAAAGACAAATATCAATAGCACAGGCACAAGGTGTAGAAGCTAAAAAATTATTTGATCTTAAAAAACAACTTATTGAAGAGGAATTAAAGTTACTAAAAGATAAAGAAGATGGAGAACAAGAGTTCTTTGATAAGACTACAGAATTACTTACATTAGAGGCTGCAGAAAGAAAAAGAGTACATGATGAAAGAATAGCCCAGCAAGAAGAACAGAAACTTAAAGATGCCGAAATAATAGCAGCAAGACAAGTACAAACAGTTAGTACTATACAAGCTAAAACATTAGAAACAGAAATAACTGGTGAACTACTTAAGAAAGATGTAGAGAATAAAGAAGAAGCTGTAGTTAAAGATATTGAGTTAGATGAGTTAAAGAAACAAAGTAAGTTTATGATGCTTGATGCAATACAGTCTACTGTAGATGCAGAGTCAACTATTGGTAAAGCAGCATTTATTGCCAGACAGGCTATGTTACTTATGGAGTTAAAAGCAGAAGCTCAAGCAGCTTTAACTAAGATTGCTATGTCTTCAGGAGAAGCAGGAGTCGATGTTAGTGCAGGTTTTGCTAAAACTCTTAAAGCTGGTTTTCCTCAAAACATACCTTTATTAATTGCTTATGGTTTACAAGCAGCAGCTATTATAAAAAGTATTAGAGATGCAACCAGAAAAGCTAAACAAGATATACCATCAGGTGCAGGAGCAGGTGCAGCAGTATCTACACCGGCAGTAGCAACATTAGCACCACCGACTGTAAGCTCGGTACAAGAACAATTTCAGCAAGATTTACTAAATAATACAACACCGCAGTTCCAGGACATAACACCTACTGTTAGAGCTTATGTATTATCTGGTGATGTAACAACTGCACAAGAAGCTGAAGCTAAATTATCAAACAGAAGAACATTAGCAGATTAATATGAAAATTATAGAATTATTACTTGACGAATTAGAAGACTTTGCAGGCTTTGATGCCGTAGCACTTGTCAACCAACCAGCAATAGAGGCTGGATTTCACGCATTTAACTCAGATGTAGTCCATGATGCTTTAGCATTACAGATTATAAAAGAGGCGATGAAAGATCAATTTGTAACTAGAATACCAGGAGAATCCAAAGATGATTACTTAGGTAGATGTATTCCTAAACTAAGAGATGAAGGATACCCGCAAGATCAGGCTACGGCTATTTGTCATGATACATTTGATTTAGATGTAACTCAAATACCAGATTTTCAAACTACAGGTTCTTATGATGCACATGAAATGCATTTTAACGTTACTGTGGTTAAAACAGATGATGGTAATAAGTTTGTTATAAACGGAGAGTTAACACCAGACTTACATTTAGTTACAGGTAATACCTATTGCTTTGATCAATCAGATGAGTCAAATGAAACACACCCTCTAAGAATTAGTACAACCAAGAATGGAATACATGATGGAGGAGAAGAGTATACTAATGGGGTTGCTGTTATGGGTGATAAATTATATTTACAAGTAACTGAAGATACTCCTAAAGAGTTATTCTATTTCTGTACAAACCATAGTGGTATGGGTGGTGATAGTAAAATAATTATAAACGATAAACATGAATTTGAATCCTTTAACGATTATCCTCAATCTGCAACAAATGCAGCCAAAAGGGCTCTCAAATGGAGAGACGAAAATGGAACTGAATGTGGTACAAGAATTGGATGGGCCAGAGCTAACCAACTTGCTAACAAACGACCTATTTCAGAAGATACTATTGCTAGAATGGCGAGCTTTAAACGCCACCAACAGCATAAAGATGTTCCCTATTCTGAGGGTTGCGGAGGACTAATGTGGGATGCCTGGGGAGGTACTGCCGGTATTGAATGGGCTAGTAGAAAATTAGAAGAGATAAGAATGTCGTCTCTCCCGCAGGATAAATTTTTTGATAACCTATCTACTAACAATCAAGAGAAACTCTTAGAGCGTTTAAAAGAAGTAGGTTATTCCAAGGGAGACTTACAAGAGGATTACGTAATAACTGACGAACCTCAAAAGTTTGCCTTACCAAGTAGAAGTTCTGCTAATCCTAACGGTCCAACTGAGACTAAAGGAGCATATAAAATATTATATAAGTACAATGGTCCAAGAGATAGTAAAACAAGAACATTTTGTAGAAGACTTCTTGACCTAAACTTATTATTCAGAAAGGAAGATATCCAGAAAATGACTTTGGAGGGAGCTAATAGTTCCGAATTTGGTTACTACGATATCTTCCAGTATAAAGGTTCGTATGGTTGTAGACATAATTGGGTTAAGCAGTATGTGTATAAGAAAAAATCTACAGGATTACTTGAGATAGCAGGTTTACTACTTGACCAAGAAAAACAAACTAAAGATAACATTAAGAATCCTCAAACAGTAGAAACATTTTCTAAAAAGTTTACATTTGCAACCGATGACGAACAACAAATAGTTGTAGGTCCAATGATGCTACCGGATAAGTTAATCTTAAGAGTAGATGAAAATGAAGAACCTTATTATGTTTTCTTTAGTGAAGAAACAATAAGAAAGATTGCTTACAAAATGATGGAAGAGAAAAAATTGGATGAAATAAATCTTGAGCACGATCAAGATAGTTCTGTGAAAGGTCATATGTTAGAGTCTTGGATAGTCGAAGATGTAGAAAATGATAAACAACAAATCTACGGTATGAGTTACCCAGTCGGAACATGGATGGGAATGTATAAGATTGAAGATGATGAAGTTTGGAAAATGGTTAAAGATGGTACCGTGACAGGATTTTCGATCGAGGCGTTTCTAGTAAGTCGTCACGTTCAAGCAAGCAAAACTAATATATAAATATATAAATATATATACTATGAATAATAATTTTACTTTAGGAATTGGGTTTACAAGTTCAAGTGTTGTTTCTTACATGCATCTTCAAGACTTAATCCTAGCGTTTGTATTAGGATTCATAGGAGCTGCTGGTGCTTATGTATTTAAGTGTATAGTAGATAAGTTTACAAAGTAACTACGTGTAACAGAGCGTCTCTCTGTATATTTCATAAAGTTTATAATAAATTATATAGATTGAAATAAATCTAACGGGATACCTATGTAAAAAAAAGTCTGGTCAAGGTTTAAGTGTTTAAGGGAATTTAAACATGGAAGTAAAAAAAAAGTAATGATGGCTTAACCAGACTTATTACCAAAAGAATGATGATAAAACTATAATAATAATAGTATTATAATAATAAATATAAATTAAATATAATATTATAATATATAATTAATTATTTAATATATAATAATACTTAGTAGCTATTTTCCATTTCACTTATTTTTTTTTCTTATACTACTATAAAAAAGTTTTATAACTGTTTCTATAAAAAATAGATAGTTATAATAAAGAAAGTTGTTTATTTGTAAAAAATATTATATATTATAATTATGGAAAAAGAAATATTTAAGGATATCGAGGGATTTGACAGATACCAGATATCAAATTATGGAAGAGTTGCTAGTACGGCAAGAGGAATGTTAAAATTCTTAACACCTCAGGCTGATAGACTAGGTTATTTACATGTAAGGTTATATCCAAGTGATGATAGATTTGGAAAATATAAACCTTCAGACAATTATAAGAACAGAGGTAAAAGACCTAAACTGGAAAAGGTTCATAGATTGGTTGGTGAAGCTTTTGTTGAAAAACCACAAGAAGATATTTACCTAGAAATAAACCATAAAGATTGTGATAGAAAGAATAACTATTATGAGAATCTAGAATGGGTAACAAGATCACAGAACATACAACACAGTTATGATGTAGGTAATAGAAATAAACTAACTGACCATTTAGTAAAACTTAACAGAAGACCCTGTAAGTTAACTCGTAAGGATGGAAGTGTAGAGTATTATATTTCAGTTACACATTGTGCTTTATCTAACGAAGTATCTGCTGCATCTTTAACTACTAGATTAATTAAGCAAGATAAAGGTCAAGAACCTATATGGGGTAAGCTTGGATTTAAAATAGAAAGATGTCAAGAGTTACCTAAAGGTGAATCATGGAAGTTTATAGCAGGTATAGAAGAAAAATTACTTAAGTTTAGAGAAAAGTATTATCCTAAAACAGAAGAATTTAGAAAGAAAAGAAGAGAGTACGCTAGAAAGTTTAGAGCTAACAAAAGAAAAAATAAGTAAAATAACTGTTAAAATAGTTGCTTATATGAAAAATAGTTCTTATATTTAAGTATAAATAAATTACAAATGATACAAATTAAAACAATAGAAGAAAATAGAAGTTACAAACACTTAAAATCTGTAACTCAAGGTAGTGAGCTTTTAGCTGTAATGTTAGACTACCTTACAATAAACGGATCTGAATCTGGTCCTTTAGAACTTTCTAAATATCAATATAGACAGTTACTTAAAAATGTAGATAGTGCTTTAGCTAACTTAGAGTTTACTAAGAACCATTTACAAAAATACTTAGATCAATAATGAGAAAGCTTATATTTAAAAACTGGTTTATACTATCAATAATAATAATAGTATTATATACTGCTACTAAATCAATTTGGTGGTAAGTATAAAAAAATTTGAACTATTTTTCTCGGTTAAGCCAAAAAATAAAAAAACTTAAGAAATAGTTGGAAAATTGAGAAATAGTTCTTATATTAAGAGTATGAATTTATATAAAAATATGTTTACGCAAAGACCATTCTTAAAAGAGATAGAATGGCAAAAGCAAGGTTTGTTTGATGAAGATATCAAAAATAAGTCTAAAGTTGTTTTAGCTGCTGGTACTTCATCAGGTAAAACTTACTTTACTATAATGTTGTTAAACTTATTCTACATGGATAGTAACAACAGTAAGAAGAAGACTCTTATTATACCTTCTTCTCAAACTAACTTAAGATCTAACTTTGAAGAGGCTATTGAAGACTTTAAACCAGATTTTACTTATAAAGTTTGTACTTCATGTAATGAGTTAAGAGATGCTCTTAATTCTAATACACAAGTTATTATTTGTTTACCTCAGACTATTGTAAGATGTTTAGATGCTTTGCCTAAGCTTGATAAACTTATTCTTGATGAGGCACATACATGGTATTTTAAGAAAACCTTAAGATCTATTGTTAAGAAAACTAAACCTGTACAACAGTTATTATTGACTGGGACTCCTTCTCCTTTTATTTTGAGAGGTGGTTTTCATATGCATTATGTTCCTGTTATGGATCTTTATGATCAAGGTTTAATTTCTAACACAGAAGTACATGTTGTATCTTCTACTTACGACTTTAAAGAAGAGGATTATAACTCTAATGATAACTTAATAACTGATTCTAGAACTAAAAAAGTTCTTGCTTCTGAAGAAGCTTTAAGAAAAGTTGTATTAGGTATGATTAGAAAACTTAAAAACCCTATAAAAGGTACTAAAAATCTTAACCGTTTAACTAACGATGTAGGTGGTAGATTTTTTAACTACTTAGGTAAAACTATTTTATGGGCTAACAGTATTAAGCAGGCTGATAAGTTTGCTGAAGTATTAAGAACGTTTAAAGGTTTACAAAATGCTGTTTTAGTATCCCATAGTGAGAACGACGACGATTCTATACTTATGGAAAAGTTTAAATCAGATGATGATATAAAAATTCTTGTATCTGTAAACAGAGGTAGATTAGGTTGGTCATATACTGAGTTATTTAATGCTATTGACTTTACTATGACAAGAAACTTAAACACTATACTTCAGATGTTAGCAAGGTTATTTAGATTATCTAAAGAGCAACCTAACAAGAAAAAGATATTCTATAAAGTATCTAACTCTAAAGATGCCGGTTATTTTACAGTTATTATGAAAGGTGTTCTTTTATTATTAGATAAAAAATGGTATTCTACTTATAATGGTAGAAACTTTAACGGTATGGAAATACCTGTTACAGTACCAAGAAGAAGAAACCCTAATACCCCTGGTGGTTCTACTTCAGGTAGACCTAGAAGAAATTATAGATTTGAAATGTTAGATCTACCTCTTGACTTAAACTTCTTTAAAACAGTTTATGCAAAACAAGATGATAAGTTTAGTACTGTTGCTTGGACTACTATAGGTCAAGTACGTAAAAATTTAGGACTTATAAAAATTGATAAACATAAAACTGTAGAAAGTTGTTTAGAAAAGATGAAAGGTTGTAAAATCTATTCTGAATTCGTTCAAGATTATAGAGGTGATTATTTATTCTTACTTGATAATGGTTATAGTAGAGAGGATATACACAAACACTTTGGTGTTGTTTCTAGAAACGAATTATTAGAAGAAGCTTTACAGGTAATGAAAACTTATAAACCTAATGAGTATACATTATTTGTTAAAAAAGATGCTAAACATAAAGATCGTATACAGAGGTATCAAAAGCAAGCTATATATGATTACTTTAATGTACAGAATAGATATCAAGGAATTGAATTAGTTATTACTAATAATGAAACTAAAAAAAGTATGACTGCAAGTTCATTTAGACAAGCTAAAGATATGACTGGTTATACTTATGCTAAAATACAAAAAATATTGAAAGATAAAAATATTAATACTAAATTTTCAATATCTAAAGTATAGGTAGGTACCTTTCCCTCTACTATTTTATCGTTATTTTAATTTACCTACCTTAAGAACCCGGTCCACGCCGGGTTTCTTTTTTCCAGAATATATATTTTACCTATTTATCTTTGTAATAACTTATTTACTAACCAAAAATTCTTAACATATGACACGAGAAGAATTGAAATCTTTGGTTTGCAAATACTTTAATTTAACAGAAATTACAGATTCCACAGAAAATAACGTAGAAGAAAAATTAAACAATTTCGCAACTGCCGAACTAGCAGATGGTACTAAAGTATCAAATGATGTAGAGGGAGATTTCGAGGTTGGACAAATGCTTTATGTTATCACTGAAGAGAATGATAAAGTGACCGCTCCAGAGGGAGAACATAGCACTAAATCTGGAATTGTGATCACTGTTTCAGGCGAAGGTTTGATAACTGGAGTACATTATCCTGACCAGGAAGGTGAGGGTAGTTTAGAAGAAGCTTCTAAGGAAGAAATGTCAGAAGAATCAGAGGAAGAAACTACAGAAGAATTCGAAAAAGAATCTACTGAAGAATCTACTGAAGAAGACAAGACAGAGCTTGCTGAAGAAGATCTTGCTGAGCACGGTGAAGAAGAATCTCAAATGGAAGACATTAGAGAGGAAGTAATCGCTGCTATAGCAGAAGTTGTTCTACCAGAAATGGAAGGCTTAAAAGCTAAATTGGCAGAACACGAAGAGAAACTTGCAGAGCATGAAGAGAAGATGAACGATCATTATTCAAAGACACCGGCATCTGAATCTAAAACTGCAACTTCAAGGTTTTCTAAAAACACAAATAAATTAACTGAG
>Ga0209645_1000923_pt1 | contig 15013 bp, 7 predicted proteins | sample ETNvirenome_6_30_FD_184070 | JGI IMG/M metagenome (GOLD analysis project Ga0209645, IMG submission 184070) | Marine viral communities from the Pacific Ocean - ETNP_6_30 (SPAdes) (version 2) | ecosystem: Environmental > Aquatic > Marine > Oceanic | place: Pacific Ocean | collected 2013-06-19
TCATGAATCACTATCTTGTTTTTGTATGGGGAGTATGCTTCTCTCTTATTGCGGGAGGAGCCTTTGCTCTGATGTGGTCTAACATTCGTGACATCAATAAGATGATGGACGAACCATCCAAACCACGTCATCCAGAAGCACCTGCTCCTGGTGAAGAAGTTATGTACGTTGATCTTTCTAGAGATAAACTTGAAGATCTTTACAACCAAGATCAAATCTGATATGCTAGGGGTCATCAGACCCCTTTTTTATGGATAATTATAAATTTGGTGGTCGTCCTGTGACCTCTACAAATCTCCTTCTTCTGATTAGCGAAATGGAAGGAACTTACCAACATCTCAAATATATGGGATTTGAAGAGGATATGAATGCTATTGATGAAATGAAAAAGAGATACTATAAACTATATTTTAAAATGAAGAAAGAGGAAAGAAATAAATAAGTGTAAGACGCAAGTTCTTATGCCTCTTTACAATACCTTTCAAGCCTATGTCTTTAACCTCCACACAGCAAATTCAGCAGAAGCAAAAAGGTTATGGAGGCAAAAGATAAAGGAAGAATGGGATTGGGAGTGTGCTTATTGTGGGTCTGAAGATCATCTCACAATAGATCACATTGTTCCTAAAGCAAAGGGTGGGGCAGACTTTACCAAGAACTGTCTGTGTGCCTGCCATTCCTGTAATCAAGATAAAGGTTATACTCCTCTGGAAGATTGGTATCTTTCGCAGGAGTTTTTTAGTGCCGAAAGGTATGAAAAGATTCAGGAATGGATGAAACCAGAACCTCCAGAAAATCTTTTCAGGTATCGTCCAAGAAGGAACAACGCTTCGTGATAAATATATAAAAAGCGAAATTGTTCGTAAATACGGTAGATCATAAATGGCAACTCCTATCCGGATAAAAAGAACAGCAGTACCTGGAAGAAGACCCGAACTTGGAACTGATATAATTTCGGGAGAATTAGCTCTCAACACATCTGACGGTTATCTTTTTACAGAAACAAACGTTGCTGGAATTGGTTCAACAATTACCAACCTGACTCCATTCAAAGAATCGTATGGGCAGGAATTTGTTACTTATGGTGGAAGTGTTGGAATTGGTTTAACAGTACCTACAGCAAAATTAGATGTTGCGGGTGATGTTAACATTGAAGGAAACTTAAATGTTATTGGTACGATTACCAAAGAAGACATCACAGATCTTGACTCTATTGGTGTCGTAACGGCAAGAAGTGGTATAGATGTTCTTAGTGGTGGAACACTTATTCAAGCTGGTGGGTTAACTGTTCAGAGTGGAACGGCTACCTTTGGTGGATTTGTTGATATTAATAATGACTTAGATGTAAGTGGATTCACTACTTTCCGTGAAGATGTTTACTTTGGTAATGAAGACCGTGCAATCTTTGGTGGGGATCAGGGACTTCAAATTTATCACTCAGGATCAGAGTCGATCATTGCTGATGTTGGCACTGGAGATCTTAATATTCGTGGAACAGCAAAGATTGTTCTCTCTAATGCTGCTGGAATTGAAACCTATGCTAGGTTTAATGTAGATAGTGGCGCCGAATTATATTATGATAACATGAAGCGCTTCGAGACAATCAGTACTGGAGCTAGTGTTTATGGTGATTTGATTGTTAGTGCTCAAACTGTATTTGGTTCATTAAATGTATCTACAGGTTCGACATTCCAAGCAGTTGATATTGATGGTGACTTAGATGTTGATGGTCAAACTGAACTTGATCACTTAAATGTTTCTGGAGTATCTACATTTGCAGGTACTATCGACTCTAATGGTAGAATTGTCGGTGCTGCAACCAGCAATGTAATTCCATTCTTATATTCTAATTTCTCAGATTTACCTTCTGCAGCATCATATCATGGTGCTTTTGCTCACGTTCACGAGTCTGGAAAAGCATATTATGCACATGCTGGTGCTTGGTATGAAATAGTCAGTAAAGAATTAAACGGAGTTGTTGGTTCAGGAACAGAAAGATATAATGTTGGACCTGTTGATTTAACTACGTTAGATGTTTCTGGCATCTCTACTTTTGCATCTAATGTAGACATTAATGCTGATATTGATGTTGATGGTAGAACAGAATTAGATACCACAAATATTTCAGAGACACTTAATGTTGTAGGTGTTACTACCCTTGCTTCTTCTGGTGGTATTACAACTACTGGCGGTGACCTGTATGTTGGTGGTGATTTATATGTATTGGATGATATTGTATATGATGAAGTAACTGGTAGAAATATTAATATAAGCGGTGTTGCCACAGTCGGAACTACTCTTGATCTTAACGGTAACTTGGAGGTTGCTGGTGTTTCCACATTTGGAAATAACATTCTTATTGAAGGTAGTACCGAAGCCGAAACAACTCTTACTTTCAAAAATACATCTGTTTCTGATAATGTAAGTGCAATAAATTTTGAAGCCCATGCTCTTGGTGGTATTGCTACTTCTAGAGTTCTGTTTGATTGGTATGGATTTGAATATGGTATTAGTTCTTCTCATGGAATGAACTATGTCTCTGGTAGACCAGGATATGCAAATCATTTCTTTAGAAATGATGATGGAGATATACAACTTACTATTGAAGATAATGGCAACGTTTCTATAGGAACTGGTGGAAGATTCTGGGCATCAGCAAAACTTGATGTTGATGGTGATGTTAGGGTCGGTGCTGGTCTAACTGTTGTAGGTGTTTCTACCTTTGCTAATGCTGTAGATATTAATAATGACTTAGATGTTGACGGACACACTGAATTAGATACCTTAAATGTATCTGGTGTATCAACCTTCTATAATGATATTAATATTTACAGAACTGATGGTTCCACCAGAGATGTATACTTCTATGATCAAAACGGTGGATATCAAGGTGGTATAATTCAAGCAGGAGACGGTGGTAGTGGTCGCCTTGATGTAAGTGGAAGCTATCTATTGCGTCTTTCTTCTCAAAATGATGTAGAAATTACAGACGCATCATACAGCAGCACAAAAAGAGCAGTATTTAAAGATGGTCCTGTTGAACTTTATTATGGTAATAGTGCTGCTTCAACCAAAAAGTTTGAGACCACTGCTGAGGGTATTGATGTCACTGGACGTACCGAAACTGACCTCTTGAATGTTTCTGGTGTATCTACTTTCGGGAATACTGTTGATATCAATGCTGACTTAGATGTTGATGGACATACTGATCTTGACAATGTAAGTATATCTGGTGTTGCTACTATTAGTAATACAGTAGTTGGTGGTGCTACAACTGAATTGGTTGTCGATGGTGATGCTCGGGTTACTGGTATTATTACTGTTGGTACATCTTCTATTACATTAGATGGTCCAAATAATAAGATTAATGTTGGTGCTGGTGTTACAATTGATGGTCAAAATAATGTAATCCACCTAGGATCTGATGTCACTATTGATAATAGTGGTCTTGCTGTTGCTGGTGTTTCATCTATTACTGCAACGACATTCTATGGTGATTTTGATGGAGAATTAAATGCATGTGGACATACTTATTATGTTTCTACTACAGGAGATAATGCTCACACTGGTAATAACATAAATCAACCATTCTTAACTATTGAAAAGGCACTTAGTGTTGCTACTAATGGCGACATGATTCAAGTCGCTGCTGGTACATATGTTGAAACTTGCCCTCTTACAGTTCCAAGAGGAGTAACTGTTGAGGGATCTGGACTGAGAGTTACTACAGTTCAACCATCAGATGCAACAAAAACTAATAATGTCTTCCTCTTCAATGATGTTTCTACTGTTACTGATTTAACAATTAAGGGTTCTTATTATAATAGTACTGCTGATACTGGTTATGCATTTGCTTATGCGCCTGGTATTGCAATTACAACTAGAAGTCCATATGTTGAGCGTGTAACCGTATTTGGAAAAGGATCAAATGTTTCAGCATCTGATCCATATGGATATGACACTGCAGATTCTCCTCCAACAAGCTATATTGCTGGTCGTGGTGCTTTAGTTGATGGTTCAGTTGTTGCAAGTAATTCTTTAGAAGCAGGATTCCTTTTCAACGAAGTTACATTCTTCTCACCTAATACTAAAGGTATTGTTGCAACAAACGGTGCAAGAATTGAGCACTTGAATACTTTCCATTACTTCTCATCTCAGGCACTTGTTGGAACCTCAGGAACAACTGGTATTGGTGGAACTGCAAATGCTCGACTTAAGATTGTTGATCCAACTGTAGCTCTCCCAGCAGATGCTGTTATTAAACAGTTCTCGGGTGGAACAGCAGTTGCAATTGGTACTATTGTTTCTTACGATGCTCCTTATGCAACGATCTCATCTAAGGGATCTGGAATCTTTACTTCAGTTGGAGCAGGATCTACTCAAGATCTGAGAATCTTCCAATCTGATGGCACAACACAGACTGGTATTGCAACTAGAATTTCATTTGCAGACTATGCAATGTTCGGTGCAGAGGTCAGATCTGTTGCTGGTGCAATTGAATATGGTGCTCAGGGTGTTGTCGCTGATGGTGATGGTGTCAATCTAAGATTATTTGCAATCAACTTCAACTATGTTGGTTCTGGTAAGGACTTTACTAATGATGATACCTTAGTAATTCAAGCAAATGAAACTACTGAGATTGGTAATGGTGAAGTTTCATATGTAAGTATTGACCAGAGAGGAGACTTTAGAGTTGGTGAATCTTTCTTTGTCAATCAAGAGACAGGAAATGTAAGTTTTGCTGCTACAACATATGATCTTGAGGTTACTGGCAACATGCAGGTAACCGATGGTGTTGATACTTCCACATTAAGCCCAACTTCATTGACTGTTGGTAGTATGGTACTATCAGCAAATCAACTTGCCTCTAGTAGTGGTGATATTACAATTGATCCTGCAGGTTCAAATCAAACATTTGTTCAGGGTGATCTTGGTGTTGTTGGTATTCTAACTGCACAAGTTATTACTGTTGATGCTTTACAGAAAGGAGATACTTCTGTTGCTCTTGATGATACTGGATCTGATGGAACCATTAGATTTAATACTGATAACGTTGAGGGTATGAGATTAACTAATGCCCAACAATTGGGTGTTGGTAAGAATAATCCTTCTGTAAGACTTGATGTTGATAGTGGTGGATTTAATGTTGACGGGCAATCAACTCTTGCTGCAGTTAATGTTTCTGGTGTTTCTACATTCAGTGCAAGCGTAAGTTTTGGATCTACTACCGCTTTTGAAAATGCCGTTGACATTAATTCTGACCTAGATGTAGATGGTACTACAGAATTAGATGTATTGAATGTTGCTGAGACTGCTACATTCTCTGCTAACATTGATGCTAATGGTGACTTAGATGTTGATGGACATACTAATCTTGATAACGTAAGTATTTCTGGTGTCTCTACTCTCAGCAATACGGTAGTTGGTGGTGCTACAACTGAATTAGTTGTTAGCGGTGATGCAAGAGTAACTGGTATCCTTTCTGTTGGTCAAGGTACACTAACCCTTGATGGACCAAATAATCTTGTAAATGTTGGTACTGCTCTTACTCTGGGACATACTCAGGGTGTTCAGTTCCATACACAGTTCTTGCACTCTGAAGGATTTGAAGTTAACAACATTAATGCTACTGGTATTACTACTAGTGCTGGTGTGATAAATAGCAATACGGATATACAAATTAATGGAACTAGCGTTCTCACAAGTGCAAGTGATGAAGCAGTCGCTCTAGCAATCGCTCTAGGATAAACATGGCAAATACATTCAAAAGTTATACAAAAGCATCTGTAACAGATAGTTTAACAGATATCTACACCGCACCTGGTGCTACTACTTCTATTATTATTGGAATTGCTTTGGCAAATAAATTAGATAATGGTAATACAGTTTATGCTGATGTGAAAATTGATAAAGCAACTGGAGATGATGTTTTCTTAATTAGAAACGTTCCATTGTATGATGGAGCAGCTTTTACATTTGTAGATACTGGAAAAATTATTTTAGAGACAGGAGATAAATTACAAGCGATATCTGATACTGCAAGTTCAGTAGATATCATAGTTAGTGTCTTAGAACAAACCTGAGGTAAAACATAAATGGCACATATCGGTAAAAAACCAGTAAGATTAGAAGTCGATGTTTATGATTCTAATGCTCAGGTTGGTGCAGCACATTCAGTTTTAACTGCTACTGGAACTGCAGGTAAAGTAGAGTGGAGAGAACAACTTCAAGGTATCCAAGGTATCCAGGGTATCCAGGGAGTACAAGGTATTCAGGGCATCCAGGGTATTCAAGGTATCCAGGGTCAGCAAGGTATTCAAGGTATCCAGGGTATCCAGGGTGAGAGTGTTCAGGGTATTCAGGGTATTCAGGGTATCCAGGGTCAGCAAGGTATTCAGGGTGAAACTGGAGACTTATTCGTTGCTAAAACATTTGTAGTAACAGTTGCAAATCCTGGTAGTGGTAATAAGTATTATATTGATGGTGTTTTAACTGATGATCTATATTTAATTAGAGGTCAAAAATACGTTTTTGATCAAACAGATTCTAGTAATGGTGGTGGTGGAACTCACCCGATTAGATTATCTACTCAAGCTAATGGTACTTGGGGTGGTGGTACTCAGTATACTAGTGGTTGGACTTACAGTGGAACTGCAGGATCAACGGGAACTGGAACCTTCATAGTTCCTGCTGATGCACCAGATACATTATATTATTATTGTGCTAATCACTCTGGTATGGGTGGTAGTAGCAGTATTACAATCAAAACTTTAACTCCTGACGATTTACAGGGTATTCAAGGTATCCAGGGTCTGCAGGGTCTACAAGGTATTCAAGGTATCCAGGGTCAGCAAGGTATTCAAGGTATCCAGGGAGTACAAGGTATACAAGGTGACGCATCATCCGTCCAAGGTTTCCAAGGTATTCAAGGTATTCAAGGTATTACTGGTGCTGCTGCAGAATTTGGAGAACCTTTTACTTATGATACTACAACAGGATTTGCCAATCCAAATTTAGTAACTGCTCATGATGGATGGATTAATTTCTCACATCACAATATTTCCGATCTCATTGGTGGTTCAACTTGTTACGTCTGGATTAAAGACACAGATGCTGATGGAAATGGTTTTACTCTTCCTATTACTTCAACAAGTAATCCTTCATATTTTATACTTACTCATTCTAACGGTTCAGATACATTTAGAATAACAACAACCTATACACAATCTGGTGGAAAGAAGTACATAGTATCACTTATATCTGGATATCAGATTGATAGTAGTCAAACTACTCTGCAACTCCCAACATCAGCTGGCGGTGTAAACCTATTCTTTGTACCTATAGGCAGTCAAGGTATCCAGGGTATCCAAGGTCGTCAAGGTATTCAAGGTGACTTAGGTAATCAGGGAACCACTGGTGCTGGTGTTCAAGGTGAAACAGGTACTCAAGGTATCCAGGGTATCCAAGGTCGTCAAGGTATTCAAGGTATCCAAGGTGATGCTGCTAATGTCCAAGGTATCCAAGGTATCCAAGGAATCCAGGGTATTCAGGGTGAGAGTGTTCAGGGTATTCAAGGTATTCAAGGTCGTCAGGGTATCCAGGGTATTCAAGGTGACTTAGGTAATCAGGGAACCACGGGTGCTGGTACTCAAGGTATCCAAGGTATTCAAGGTATCCAGGGTATTCAAGGTAACTTAGGTAATCAGGGAACTACTGGTGCTGGTGTTCAAGGTATTCAGGGTATCCAAGGTATTCAAGGTGACTTAGGTAATCAGGGAACCACGGGTGCTGGTGTTCAAGGTGAAACAGGTACTCAAGGTGCTGGTGGTACTCAAGGTAATAATGGTGCTCAGGGTATACAAGGTATACAAGGTGATGCTGCTAATGTCCAAGGTATTCAGGGTGTTCAGGGACCTGAAGGTGGAACTGGCGGTGGAAGTGTAAGTTTCTCTCTTGCTGTGGCACTTGCCGCTGCTCTCTAGTATAAATACAAAAAAAGAAGCATTAATAGAAGATGGCAAAAAAACTGATTTATAATTATACTTTTGATGCGTCTGCCCAAACGATTAAGATCGCTAGTTTATATCAGCTCAGAAATTTAGTTCTGATTACTAATGTAACTGATAATCAGATTATCTATAATTTTGCTGATTCATCTGCGGGTGGTAGTACATCGTATGATGCTGAGACTAATATAACTACCATCACTCTGGATTATAATACTACATCCATGAGTGATAATGATGAACTGCAAATTCTTCTTGATGATGCACAGGATACAAAGATTGAAGCAGGAGAATCCCTTCTCGATCCAGTTCATAAGTTTAGGGTTTCTAATCCAGAAAACCTGATTGATACCGACTTTGAATATGGATTGCAGGGATCAAAGTGGGAAACGATCGAACTTGTAAATAATATTCCTTCTGTTTATACAAAATTTGGTGGAATTTCTATCGGTGGTATTATTAATGTTAATACAATTACAGGATCTCAAATTATCACTGTTATAACCACTATACCTCATAACTTGGCTTCTGGAGACCCGATTGAAGTTCAAGGAACTAATTCAAGAACAGCAAATGGTAAGTATGTTGTAACTAAAGTCTTATCAGATACTAGTTTCATGTATAAGGCGACTGAAGTTCAAAGTTATACTAAGGATATTAGAACTGCATATACAACTATTATCCCTGGTGCATTCTTTGATGGATCTGATCTTAGATTCTTACCATACTGTGGATTAGAAACTGATAATACTCCTCAATCTACAATTAGTTTCGAAACTGATTTTGTTCATGGAATTACTTCTAGTACTAGCCTTTATGTCATTAATAGTGTAGCTAAGAAAAAACTTTCTATTAGTTCAACAACAGATCTTGCTCCTGATGGTGGACATTATATTGGAACAGATGGTGATTCCATGTTCCCAAATTCATTCTACATTGCTGATCACACTCTAGCGACGAACGATACTGTTTATATATCTCCAAATACTACAGATTTTCCTGGCGCAATACTGCCTTTCATTCCGGAATCAGCTGCTGGCGGTGAGCCACAGTTGAATGATCCAACTCTATGTCAAGAGGTTTATGATGCAGTAACCTCTGCATTGGATGGAATTGTAACCACCATTAATGCTGCTGGTAAACAGGCAAAGTTCCGCCACTATGCTTATAATAATACTTATTATGATAATTTATATCATTACTATAATTATGCATCATTCTTATACATGTACTATGACAACAGTACTGTATACAGATATCATTACGTATATTATGGAAGTGGATCTAATTATGATTACTTCTATCTTTACAATAGCGGCACTAGTTATCTAGGTGCTTATCAACACTATAAGTATGGTAGAGGTACTAATATTATCTCTACTGGACAAGCTTATGATATAGGTCAATATTTCTACAGATATAGTGGAAGTTCACAATATCAAATTCCTGGATTTATCTACACATGTAAGAGTCCTGGTGGTACAGCATATTTTAATACTGACGTTGATTATATTACTGAGGTTTACTCATTTGCTAATCCAGCAGCTGTTAATGCTTCTTATGATCAGATCTGGTGGGATCCTTATGAATACTCGACTAAGAGACAGTATGGAAACTATAATGGAACTGCATTCGGAAAGTATTATGGAAACAAATATGATGGTTATACAATATCCTTGGGTGATGGATGGGAATATTCATACGGTGGATCCATACAATGGGATTACAACTATTCTTGGTCTTATCAAGCGTTCTTTAAACTTAATATTAGACTCTACAATACAAATTGGCCAGGATACTATACCTATCCTTCATATTATACTGGTAATATGCAACCTTACTATGGTTACTATGGACTTGATTTGAGACCAGGGCTTTATAGTGGATCAATGTATTTGATCGAGTGTCTGGTTCCCCATAGATTGACCTCTTCTGAGGCTAATGTAAGTACCGGTACTGTCATTACTATGGCACAAGCTGCTAATATTGTAGCAGAAGCAGCTAAGGTAGCTCTTGCACCACCACCTTGGGATAATCCAGTTGGTATTAATACAGTTAAGGCTGTTCTTGTTAATGATAATAGAGTTAGATTTAAGACAGATGATGGTGCTCAGTATGTCTTCTATGGTAGAGGTGCAGGTGAGATTAATGTAGTTACAAATCCTACAATTGGTGGACTGGATGATTACTATCCTGTCGTTGGTGTGGGATCTACAGGTATGGCAATCACATCTCAGATTCAAATTAGTCCAAGAACACTTTCATTTGACAATTCACATGTTTACTATGATGCTGATGCTCAACAATACTATATTAATCTAACGGCTGGAAATACATTTGAACACAATATTAAGAATGGTCAAAAAGTTGTATTCCGAACTATATCTGGAACCCCACCAACTGGACTAGTTGATGGTAATCAGTATTATGTAAGAGTATTTGATAATAATTACATTCAACTTTCAGACTCCTTTGCTAATTGGAACATACGTCAAAATGTTGTAACTGGAACTGGTTCTGGTAGTTTTGCGATTGATGTATATTCTATTAATGGTAGAGTTACTGGATTGGGAACAGTTAACACATCGACTGTGACTAATGCACAGGTTGTTGAGGGAGTTGGCACTAAATTCCTTTCTACATTTAAGATTGGAGATACGTTTAGTATTGTTTCTATAGGACAAACTGTTAATGAATTTAGAGAATATGATATTGAATCAATTACATCTGACACTACACTAACACTTGCCAATCCTGTTGGATTTGCAGTAACTGGAGCTAATTTCTATGTTGATACTAGACTCAATGTTAGAGCAGATGGTGAGTTCTTACACAGACCATTTGATGGTGGTGTAGATATTACTTCAGGAAAATCACCTAAAGCATCTATTGTTAGACAGACTAGAAAATACTTCCGTTATCAGTCAGGTAAAGGTATTCAGGTCTCGATGGCAATTAACTTTAATCCAGCAAGACCTATTAAGACTTTGACTGGATCTGGATCAGCTATTACGGTTACCACAGAGTATCCTCATGGTTTGGTTACAGGCAATACAATTACTATTAATAATGTAGAAGAGCACACATATTATACACCTCAAACTAGTGGTACTAGTTTTGATGCTGCTACTGGTTATTTGACAATTGCATTCTCATCTCCACATGGATTTGCTGTAAATGAAGAGATAGTTTTAACAGCAGAGTCATTCAGTTTTACTTGTGCAAAAGACTCTCATGCCACTGAGCACTTATATCCAAGATATTCTGACCCTGCAGGAAGAGGTGCAAGACTTCCAATTCTTGAAGTACCTTCTTCAACCAGTATTGTTGTTGATGTCGGAACCTCTACTTACGCTGGAGCTCATACAATCGTAACTGTTAGTGGAAATGCTGTAAAACATATTGATAGCAGTAATGCATATAATGGAACACATGAAATTACATCATATACAGATTTCACATTCTCCTTTACATCTAGTGGTACAGTTGTAAATAGTCCTCCAGAAGGATTTGGTGATTATTCTATTAGTGGATATAAGAATGCAGGAATTCGTGCAGGACTATTTGACTATCAAAATGGATTCTTCTTTGAATATGATGGTAAAGATTTGAAAGCTGTAAGGAGATCTTCTGTTCAGCAGTTATCTGGAACAGTTGATGTTGTTAATAATAGTAATGTTATTGTTGGTGACGGAACTCAATTTGAGAATCAAATTGCTGTTGATGACTATATTGTTATCCGTGGGCAAACTTATTTGGTAACTTATATTGGTAATCATGAGTTGATTCACGTTCAACCATACTATAGAGGAACAAATGCTACTGGCGTTGTTGTAACCAAAACTGTGGATGTCGCTGTCAGACAGAAGAATTGGAACATTGATAAAGCAGATGGTACAGGTCCTTCTGGATATATCTTAGACATTAATAAGATTCAGATGGCATACATGGATTATTCCTGGTATGGTGCTGGTAAGATCCGCTTTGGATTTAAGGATACTTACGGGCACGTAAGATATATGCATGAATTCATTCATAATAACAAGTTGAATGAAGCATATATGAGAACAGGTAATGTTCCTGCTAGATATGAAGCGTTTAACCTCAATCCTCCCAACTTTGTTCCTTCTCTGTTCCACTGGGGTACTTCTGTTATTATGGATGGTGGATTTGATGATGACGAAAGTTACCTCTTTACTGCATCTGGAAATCCACTCACGTTTACGAACGGTGCTTCCAATACGGCAGATACAACTGGTAGTTCAAGACTAGTATCCAGACAAGGTAGTGGTGCATGGTGGAATAAAGATTGGTATGTAAGACTTCAATTTGCATCTTCTGATGCTTCTAAGTTCCAAACTGGTATTTCATTATATACTGCTGATGGTGTATTGGATGGTCAAACTGTAAGCTTTACAGAATATAGTGGTAGTAATTTCTACGTTTACATTTACATCTCCTCTGGATATTACTCACCTGGTGGATATCCTAGTGTTGCTAGTGCCACTACAGTTAATATTGGTGCAGCTTCTGGCGGTGCAGTGGCTGTCGATTTGACAAGTGATATTCCACTGATTAGTATCCGTCTTGCTCCTTCTGCAGATAATAACCTGATTGGTCAGTTGGGTGAAAGAGACATCATCAACCGAATGCAACTGAAACTACAGGAACTTGGTATTTCGGTTACACATGACTCAACTATTAAGATGATCTTGAATGGTTCCTTGAGTAATTTGGGATATACTAGTGTTGGTGCTCCATCACTTTCACAGTATATTGCACACGCCTCTGGTGATAGTATTGCTGAGGGTACTACAATTTACTCTTTCCGTGCATCTGGTGGTGGTTCTGATAGCGCCGGTAAGCGTTTGCCAGCGTCAAGTGCGTTTAGTCTTAGCGGTCTGGGTGATCTTGGCAACTCAATTCTTGGTGGTGATGGTGTGTTCCCTAATGGACCTGACATCATTACAATTACAACGTCAGTTATTAATACGGCAGACGTTACTGCTGACTCTGCATATCAGGTGTCTTCCAGACTTTCTTGGGGAGAATCTCAGGCATAATTCCTGCATACATATGTTATAATGAATTTTAGGTTGTGATTTTTGAATGACCAATTTTGTACAATATATTCTGAAAAGGGGTGGATTAATCAAACCATTGATTATTCCATCCGAATTTACTAATGGTACGGGATTATTCAATCCATCAGTATTTGTAGATGATGATAATAAGATACTTTTAAATATTCGTCATTGTCAATACACACTATATCATTCTGAGAAGGGAAAGTATGAGCATATGTGGGGTCCTTTGCTCTACTTAAATCCTGAGGATGATCTTACTCTTACAACAACAAATTATTTTGGTGAATTAACTGCAGATTTAGATATAAAGTATATTGATAAAGTCGATACCTCAGAACATGATCGAAAACCAATCTGGACTTTTGTCGGATTGGAAGATGGTAGAATAGTAAAATGGGACAGTAGATATTATCTTACTGGTGTTAGGAGAGATACTACAACAAGCGGACAAGGGAGGATGGAGCTCACTGAACTCTCTTATCCACAAACTCCAGCAAAAGAAATTTCTAGGAGAAGAATTCCTGCACCTGGAGATGATAAGAGTTATTGTGAAAAAAATTGGATGCCAATTTTGGATCAACCCTACCATTATGTAAAGTGGTCTAATCCTGTAGAAGTTGTAAAATATGATCCAGACACAAAGGAATGTGTAACTGTATTTCTTGGTGAAAGAGATGATAAAATATCATATGATTTGCGTGGAGGATCTCAAGTCATACCATATCGTGATGGGTATCTTGCTCTTCATCATATTACTAATTGTTTTTCATCTAAGCAGGAAAGAAAAAATGGTATTTACACACAACAATTCACTTATTGGGATAAAAACTGGAATGTAATTAAGAGATCTAAAATTTTTAATTTTATGGATGAAAGTATTGGATTTTGTTGTGGACTTGCGAAGTATGAAGATAATTATCTGATTACTTTTGGGTTTCAAGATAATGCTGCTTTTATCATCAAGGTATCTGAAAATGGTTTGGAGGATTTTATAAATGGGATCTGATGCTTTAAAATATTATATTCAAGATCCAAATGATCCTGAAAATAATTTTAATCTTGCTGTTGCATATTTTGATATAGGTCAAACAGCATCTGCTGTGTCATTTTTTCTAAGGTGTGCTGATAGAACGGAAGATTTAAACCTTGCATATGAATGCTTAATTCATATGGGTGAATGTTTTGATTCTCAGGGAAATAGATTAGAACATGTTATGTGTATGTACAAACACGCAATATCTATTTGTCCCAACAGACCAGAGGCTTACTATCTCTTAGCAAATTTTGAGAACTGGCACAATAAACATTCTGATGCATATTATCATACAATTCAAGGTCTTAACTGCGATCTAGATCATCCTGAATTTAGAGTTAAGACAAAATATTTGGGAAGAGTTTCATTACTATATGAAAAAACAGTTGCATCTTGGCACTGGGGAAAAAATGAGGAACATACTCTTGGTTTGAAAGAATTAGTGGCAGATTATTGGGATGAACTTGATGATCTTCATCAAGAGAAAGTTATTGAGATGATGCAGAGAGCAGGAGTTGAAAAGAAAATGGAAGCAGCAGTGTGGCACGATCCAATTCCATATACAAAGGAGAAGTACGACAACCTTAGATATAAATTTTCTGGTTCTGAAGATCTGGATCATAATTATGCTCAGGTGTACCAAGATTTATTTGTACTATCCATGCTTGATGGCAAGCGAGGTGGTTGTTTCTTAGAAATAGGTGGTGCAAGACCTTACTTTGGAAATAATACTGCTTTGCTTGAAGAATCATTTAATTGGACTGGAGTATCGATTGAATACAATCAACAGTTTGCTCAAGAGTATACTGAGGCAAGGAAAAATACAACTATGCTTTGCACTGATGCAACTACAGTTGATTATGATAATATTTTGAGCTCTGCTTATAGAG
>Ga0209645_1000924_pt1 | contig 14981 bp, 16 predicted proteins | sample ETNvirenome_6_30_FD_184070 | JGI IMG/M metagenome (GOLD analysis project Ga0209645, IMG submission 184070) | Marine viral communities from the Pacific Ocean - ETNP_6_30 (SPAdes) (version 2) | ecosystem: Environmental > Aquatic > Marine > Oceanic | place: Pacific Ocean | collected 2013-06-19
TTGTTATCACAGAGTCAAGATCTCTAACCAAAGATTGAATTGTTTTTTCTTCATACTCTGGAGTTGCTCTTGTTAATGATTGTACAATTTTAGCCATTATAAAATACTTGCTAATCCTCCGTATGCAAAACCATAATCAGTTGCATAACCATAATCAGCTTCTTGTTGAGTAGTCGGTCCCGAAACACCTTGAAAATTATTATCTTTACTACGTATAGTACCGGCACCACTTATATCTATACCGCCGCCAACATCATTACCAGTATTAATATCTGTAATAATATCAGCACTACCATCATTACTAGTATCAGTAACAATGCCGGAGGTATCAGCTGTTTTTTTATTAGTAATATATCTTAATATATTAGGATCAATAAATGTTTCTTCATCGTAAGTAACACCTTGATCATTGATAAATCCATCATCTATATCTTTTTGTTTAAGTTTTTCATTAAAAACCATAGTTGCTTTTTCTGATCCACCAAAAAATTTTTCTTCAGCTGCTGTAAGTGCTTTATTAAATTTTTCAAATCCTTCTGGTGACATGTTTTTCTTTGCGTTAGCTCTTCTTTTATCAAAAGTTTGTCGAGTTACTTTAGCAGCATTGTATCCTGCCATAATATTTGATCCAGATGGATCATAAGCATTTCCACCATCAGACACAAATTGTCCAATATCATTTAATCTAAAACCTTGACCCAATAATTCATTTTCTAAAATAGCTCTTTGATTTACAGGAAGAAGCCTTTCTATCCCACCTGCTATATTTCCTATTAATTTTCCTGGTATACTTGTTCTTAAATAATTCTGTACCATACCTGGTATACCTTCTAATTGTCTCTTACCTGTATAATACTCTGGATACATATCCATCATTTTTTGTGCTTCTGTTTCTGAAGAATAACTATAATCACCAGGTGCTCCGATGTAAGATTTTTCAGACGCAGTTCTGTAATTAAATGGACTATATTGATCTATAGTTCTTGTTCTATTAGGGTCAGGATTATAAACACTAAATCCTTCTGAGTTACCTCCAACATTTACAGGCGGTGTACCGGCACCATCGTCATCCTCTTGATTAACAGGTAACATGAAAGGAGTTTGTAAATATTTTTGATTAGGTATAAATTTAAAACCCTCGTCTCGTATTTCTTGATCAGTAGGTATTTTAGAAATAGGACTTATAGCAGAATCACCAGATACAGGTTGTGATCCGTCTGGCACCGAGTATCTTCTACCATCTTGATCGTACACATATTTAAAACCTTCTTGAGGCATAACTTGTGTATAAGCCATACCCGCTTTAGGTCCGTAATCTTTTCCAGTATAGTATTCCATTACCTTCTTCCTCCTGGATGTATATCTAATCTAAACGTACCCAACTTCCAGTTTTCTCCACTAGTTGTGTTTGCTACTTGTAATTCTATTTCTCTTGCTCTTACTCTTACGTCCTTTTTAGTTGTTGAAGATGTGCATGTAAAGTTATTTGTAACAGGTGTACTGTTTGGAAAAATCCTTGTTTTAAAATTAACAGCTGTTGTTCCTGTTTGTTCAATAAAATCAGGTATAAATCTACTGATTCTCATAATAAATTCACCGTCCCCTCTTAAATCTGGTGTGCCCACAGTCTGTCCTGTGCCGCTTCTACGTTGGGTAATATCAAACGCACCCGAAGTTATAGTGCCTATGACTGCAGTTATTACTCCTCCAGCATCAACTTGATCGGTCCCTGTTTCGTGTTCATAGTATATGGTAGTACCGTCAGTATTTCCAGTAACATCAAACGAATCATTATCACTGGTTGTATAATATGTTGCATGAGGTAGAGGAAACACAGCCGAGTCTTGCCAAGCAGTTCTAGCTAAAGTTCCTACAGTCCATATAGGTCTTTTAGCAGACGAGTCTAAGTAATTATATGTAACTACTTTATTAACTACGTTAGACCCAGAAGCACAATAGAACCAATTAACTTCTCCAAATAAATTATTTAATCCACAATTAATTAAATCTCTAGCTGTAGTGTTAAGTCCAGGTCCACCTTCTGTCGAATAAACATGATCTTCTACTAAACAAGGTAAAGATTTTAATTGACCATCGTATGTAAAGAAACCATTTTCTGACATCCAATAAGCGGTGCCATCTACTTCAACACATGCATTCTTACCTATTAGTCCACAGTTTGTGCCTACTTGTTGAAAAGAAAATGTAAATGGTGCGCCTACAAACTGCATTAAAAACAATGCGGTGTCGGTCCAAATATAGATAGCATCTCTACCTTTTATAGCTCCCATGATCCTTGATCCATCAGCCAGTCTTTGTGTGCCTGAAGTATTGTTTGCAGTTACGGTGTAAGAATCAGTTTGGTCTATATTTTCTTGATCAGAAAATCTAATAAACATATCATCCTGTGTAGTTGCGTCTCCTACTTTTGTTTCAGTTCCAAAAAATACTAAGTGTCTATCGGGAGTAGATACTAACACATGTCTAGATTTTGTAGGTGCGTTAGGTATAATAGTTGCTCTTGTTGCCGTTGCATTTGAAGGAGCTGCGTCCCACTCAAAACAAGGGCCGTTGTAAATAAGTGCAATTAATTTAGTGCCATAGTTATCTAAAACCCATAAACCTGGAGAGATAGTAAAATCTGCACCAGATGCATCACCCCATGCAACATAATCTGAAATATTTGTAACTGTTGCTCCACCACTGTGCGCTGCTTTAGTAGTGCCATTTACTTCTCTAGCCCCTCCACTTAAAATATTTGTGCTAGTGTCATTTGCAGTAAAACTAATGTCTTCTGATCCAATTCTTATTTCTCCAGAAGAAGGAAAGGCAGCAGAACTAGTTAAAGGAATGTCAGTTACTGTGTCGTTAATAGTTGAAGCTAGTGTTGTGGTTGAAGGACCATTAGCTTGACCTCCGTAGTTAGCAGTGCCCCATCCAAAGCCACCTAATTGTTGAGAGGGACCAACATTGTAATAACAAAGAACAGAAGCCGACCCACCATTTGTTACAGGAGTCCCTACCTCTGCAGTGTCCATGGTAATAGTAAAAGTAGTAGATGAAGGAACTGATGTTACCATAAATTTTTGATCTTCAAAGGTAGCATTAGTAAAAGTAGAACCAGATAAACCGGTTACGTTATCAAATAAAACAATATCATCTTCTATTAATCCATGAACCCCGGTGCATGTTACAGTAACAGTAACTGAAGAAGCAGTAGTAGTAAAGTCTGCACCTGTTAGAGTTGTTCTTATAGGATGTATGTCGTAGTAAGTTCCGCCTGAAAAAACGTATAGAATTCTGTTAGTGCCTATGGCAGAGTATTTAACAGCATCGTTATTCTCCCAATGATGTATGGCTCTTGCAGCACCTGTTAATTTACTTGTGCCTAACTGACTCCAGCCACCTATTTTTTCAGGTGTACCATATCTAAAACGAACATTGTCACCATCAAACCATTGCCCTTCGGCGCCTGTTTCGGTAACTTGTTTATTGAATCCTGGTTGAAAGCCTAATTTTTGTAGCATAATAAAGCATTATATACCAGTAATATCTACATTCAATGTAATAATATCTACCTATTTTTAATAAAAATGTTTAAGGTGGTCCTACCATTTTGACAACTATTACCAAAATGACCATAGCCTTTATGAAGATAAGCAGATGAAAATATAACAAACCTGTTTTGAACATATTTAAAATCAGTTATAATTTCACCTTGTTCATCATATAAATAAGTTCCAGAGTTTGTGTTTGTTTCATTCAAGTATATTAAACCAGAAAAATCAGGAGTAAATCCTGTAGGTAATAATTTATTATCGATTACTTTGGTGGTGGGCAAACTGTCTCTGTGTATAAAATCTTTACTTGCATCTTTCTTTTCTCTTAAATGCATATACATCTTTACTTCAATGTTTTCTGATAAAAAAGATAACCTTAAATCCTGTATAGATTTTAAAATTAAATGAAACAAAAAAGGTTCATTAGCAGATAGTTCAAAGCTTCTCTTACCAGGCCATGAGTAATCAGGTACTTTATGTTGTTTTGGAGAATGTAACTCTATTTTATTTAAATGAGGTAGTAATAAATTAAGGTTGTTTAATATATCATCACACTGATAAGCTATTCTATTCATCTTTTTCTATAGTCCAGGTATCTAAATCTTTTACGATATTATCTAAATAAACAATTTTAAGTTTATTTTTTATGACATAATCTTTAAGTTCTTTGTTATCAATAACGAGCCAATTACGATTTGCTTCAAACACTAACTTATCTGCTTGACTAGCTGTAGACATTTGTTTTGCAATCATTTCACCTATATCTTTCATAGATCTTACATCGTATTTTAAATGTTCATTACTTCTTTTTTTTAGAATACCTGCAATGTTCCAACCTCTAGGTTTGGAAGGGTACTCTATATTTTTAATATATTTTTTAAAACGATCTAAAATCATTTTTTATATAAACCCCAGGACAATACTATTCTTGCTTGATAATTACATGCAGAGTGTATTCTTCCAGTTGGAACTAAAAGTAAATCTCCTGGCTCTAATACAATAGTAGTACCATCATCAGGAAAATAATAAATCGTATTATTATACACAGAAAGTATCAATGAGTTTTCATGATCTACATGATTCGGACCATTTGATTTTTTAAAAGCTGCAAACAAATCCGTTCTATCTATATCACAACTGCTTATATTGTTTTTCATAAGGTTATGTAAGTTCCATATGGTTGGGTGTTTTTCAACACCCTTCATTTGAAAAGTGTATGAAAAAACATCATTCGGATTTATAGGAATAGCTGTCTTAAAAGAATTCATTATTTCATAGTTATTTAAAATTTCAGTTATTGTGTTTAAATCTATTCTGTCTTCTAAATCTATGAATCTCTGTTTGTAAAACAGTTTATTTTCATAAACCGCTTTCTCTATTTCTTTAAATACTTTTTTCATTTAATATCTCTTTAACTCTTGTAATAGGAGTCCCATCTACTGTAATATTGTTTATAAAAAATACAAGAGTTAGCCTATCTTTATCTGTACCTATATTCATGTTATTTATCTTATGGTAGTTTTGACCGTCGTAACATATCAAGGTATTATACACATTATTGAATTCCATAAATTTTTTAAATTTATTGTCTGTGTATTTCATTTCTTTTTCATATTCTTTTTTATCATACACACCATTTAAATAAAGATTTACTTTTAGATCAGTTGCCTTTGACCAGTCGTGTTTTAATTTACCTTTTGGTAAATATAGACTAGTACCTGAATCTAGATCTGCTTTTTTATTTAAATAAACTAGGCCTGCTAAAACTGCATCATCAAAATGTATCCATCCTTTATTTTTAACATTGTTCTTATCTTTATGAAGAGCAGGTATTTTTTGAAAATTAACCCAGGCTTCAAATTTAATTTCAGTTCCTTTATTATAAAAATTAGCAAGCACAGCGTTTGTAAACTTATGAAATAAATTAGGGTCTATTACATGTAGAGATCTAGATCTTACTCCAGGATAATTTCCAGTAGGACTTGGAAAATAATCTAAAGTATTAGCTAGTCTAACAATCTCATCTGGATCATCAAAAAAATTAGTTATCGATAAATTAGGAAATAGCATCAATCAATTGTAATATTAGTGTTAAAAGAAATAATTGTTTTTTGTTCATCATGTAAATTGATAGGAGAACTGTGAGCAAAGAAAGCTGGAAAAGTTATTAAGTCACCTTCTTTTATATCTATGTTTTTCATATTTAAAAACTTTGTGCCATATTCATTGTTGGGTAACTCTACATAATAAACATTACCAAAATGAGTTCTTGGGTGTGTATGCCATTTATGGCTAGAGTTTTTCTCATATTTTTGAAACCAGAAGTTATCAATATCTAATTCTATTTTTTCTTTAAAATTTTTGTAATAGTGAGTCATTATATTTTTATAATAATGTCTGACTAAAGGCTCTAATATATCTGTAAAGTAAGTTCTTGGAGTTGTGTTGTCTTTGTGCCAATCAGTAATGCTGACTGTTCTATAAGACCCTGACCTTGCCTTATCTATTCTTTTTAATATCTCTTCTTTTATTTGTAAGTGTTCTTTTATACTTTGTATAATTACACCATTAACTATCTTCATAAAAATTATTCTTTAACCATTTATAATAGGACGGATATTTACTTGCTATTTGATCCCAATGTTTTTTTCTTTTATTTAAATTATTGATATGTGGTGCCCACGCTTCGAAGTAAGTATTCATAGTAGGCACATTATTTTCATATTGAACGGTATGTCTATCTACAGGAGCAAAATTCATACCTGCTGCAATACAAGAAATACCTTCATCATATGGATGTATGTTAGTTTTGTTTCTATTGTATAAATATTTTTTAAGACCGTAAAAAGGATATATAGTAGGGTCCTCCAGACCTATTGTATTGTAGTCTTTATTTTGAGTTAAGAATCTCCAATACTTACTGTCGTCTCTTTTAGATAGTGCATAATGAGAAGATACAAATTCTGCAAATTCCCTAAATTGCAAGTGACAACTATAGTTAAAATTAGATCTATTTATATCAGTAATATAATCAGACTCTAGTTCTCTACAAAGTTTTATTAAAAATTCATGCACAGTAAATAAACTATTGGATTCTAATGGCTCTATAAAACCAGCCGACATACCAATGGCTACACAGTTCTTGGCCCAAATCTTAGATTGTATTCCTACTGAAAATTCTATGTGTTTAAATTTTAAATTATCATCTTTTAAATAATTTCTAAACCAAGCATCTGCCTCATGTTTTGTTATGAAGTCATCGGAATAAACAAAACCACAACCACGTCCAGACCATAATGGTATATTCCATACCCAACCATTTTCTACCGCAGTGCATTCAGTATAAGGCACTATTTCTTTTTCTTTATTCTTGTATGGTATTTGTGTAATTACACCTCTATTGTTAGGTAGTATGTCTCTGTAGCTGTACCATCCATGTTGTAATGCACCTATTAAAGCAGCATAGTTGGCAGTGCAATCAATATATAAATCAGCAGTAAAACCATCTACATGCTTAATGCCTTCTTCTTGATTACCTTGTATATCTTTTATCTTAACTAATTTATGTTTTACGCCTCTAGGTATACAAAAGTTATCTCTTAACCAATTTGCAAATTTAACAGCATTAAAATGTAATGCTGATGCTCCTTGATAGTCAAAGTTTAAATCCATTTGAGATCCTAAAGAAAATTTATTTTGATTAATCATACTCATAACTGGATACATTGTTTCTGCAAAATTAGAATTAGGAGTATCGGGTTCAACAATTTTTTTAAACCACCAATCATTAGTTTGATATAAATTATCGTTTATTACAGGAGACCCAAAAGGATAATGAAAACTCTCTCCTTTTTTATAAAAGTCTGTAAACTTGGTTGATAGTTTTATAGTAGCGTCTATTTCTTTTATAAATTCTGATTCATGTAATCCTATATAATTAAACCATTGTCTTATTTGACTCAACGTGCTTTCTTCAATAACAGCTGATTTAATTTCTGGATGTTCAATGAGAGTAATTTCTTTATCTGGAAACTTACTAATAAGAGTTGCAGCAGTCATCCATCCTGTTAATTCACCACCTACGATTAATATCTTATCTGTTTTCATTTACTATAATCTTTTTAATTTCTGGTAAGTACACATATTTCAATGGAACTTGAGTAAGCATATATCTTAAATCATCAAAAGTTTCAATTAAAACATGTCCAGGTAAGTTAAGACTTGTGTTTAAAACAAAAGGACAATTAGTTTGTTGGTGAAAAGCTTTTATTAAATCATAGTAATGCCCTTGTTTGACTGACTGAGCTCTTGTTGTTTCAGATTTAGAAGATACGTGTTCCATGATTTTTGATTTAGTTTTAAATACATACATCATGTAAGGTGAATAAAAATAATCTTCTAGATAATCCTTGCCGTGTTCATGAAGAATAGAACATGCAAAAGGTCTAAACCATTCTCGTTTCTTTATAGCATTAATTTTATCTTTACATTTAGGATCTAATGGATTTGCTAATAGTGATCTAAACCCAAGTCCTCTTTGTCCTTGTTCTGATTTACCCTGCACAATAGCAACTACATCTTTTTGTAATATTCTTGCAACTTCTTCAGGAAACACAGAATGTGTTTTAAAATTATGGTCATACTCTAAATCAAAACCCATATTTATATCTTGAAAAGGTTTTAAGGTATTATTAAAATAAGCATTAGCTGCACCCAAAGATATGCCAAAGTCTCCATTAAAAGGACAGGCTTTTACTTTTAAGTGATTATTGAGTTTAGTATTACTAAGTACGTTTTGTGTGCAACCACCACCTAGTCCTACTTCATCTTTAAACATTGAGGTAATTAAGTCGTAAGAATTTTTTTCAAAATCATATTGAGCTACTTTTGCTTCTAAGTTGTAATCTGCGTAGGCCATAGTTTTAGCATCTCCATGTTCTCCAAAACCTAATTTTTCTGTGACCTCTGTATATCGCCATCCTAATCCTTTATAAGTGGGTGACCTAAAATTAGTGTGCAACAGTTTCATATCTTTATAAAAACTTTCCTGTTCTATGTTATTATTTATATTAGCTCCTACTCTGTCAAAAACAAAAACGTCTCTGGCACCTGTAGTATATAAGGTTGTGTAAGCGTGATACTTATGGTGTTGTATACTGTATTCTATTTTTGCATTTTTAATTAGATTATATTGTTTTAAAAACTTTAACCAAATAAGAGTACAATTATCTTCATCTAAAAAAGTAATATAGATTAAATCAAATTCTATATTTAATTTTTGAATACGACTGAGTAAAGCATGACTAGGTAGTGCCGAATGTTTTAATCTATTAAACCTGTCAATTTGATGATGAATAATAATTTTTTTATTAACAACGATTGTTACTGATCCATCATGACCAGTGTGAATAAAAAGACATTTCATATATTTTTTGTTTCATGTGGTATACCTAACATAGCTCTTCCATCAAATTTTGTTTTAGCTGTCTCATCTGTCTTTACATTGTAATGTAGAAAAACTTGAGCACATAACATTCCTTCAAAAGGATCTCTCCAGTGTTCTAACTTACAGCCTTTATACAAAAGTAAATCGCCTGGGTTTAAATCAACTTTTATTGTTTTTTTATTTTTTAAAAATATTGGCCACTGATCTCCACCCAACATCATTGTACCTGATATCTCACATGATATTCTATCTTTATGTTTTACTAAGGTATCGTATCTCTTGTATAATCTTGCATAGGTATAATTTTCTACAAGTTCTGACCGCACTTCTTTTTCTACCTTTTCTTTTATAAAGGGTAATAACATATCTAAAGCTATGTCTCCATACTGAGCGTATGTATTTGGTATTTGTTCATCATTTTTAAATCCAAAAATTGTATTAAAAGGAGAGATGAATTGAATATTGTTTAAATACTCATAAGCTTCTCTTTTATTTTTTAAATATTCAAATAGAAAAGAGGTCAGCTCTTTGCCTATTACGTTTGGTATAACAGCATAATTATTTTTTATGAATGTATTCATGTATATTTAAATAAAATATTATAAGCTTTGTATTAGTTTTAACTTTTTCAATTGCTCTAGGGACATGAGTAGGTATAAAAACTACTTGTCCTTCTAATAATTCTAAACTCTTATTTTCACAAACAGTGCTATCATAATAATTAATATTAATTGCTTTGGTGTCTACCGCTGCTATGCACTCATACTGACCTTGATCTGAACTAACATGCCATTCAATATAACTATCTTTAAATAAAGATGTTTTATAAAATCTTAAAACTTCTGCTTTTTGATGTCTAGAATTAGATGTAAACTTAATTAATGTATTTGACATTACAGTATTAAAGAAGAAATTTGAATAATACCTTGGTACATTTTTTTCTAAAACTGAATCTGTTTTAAGAACACTGTTTTGTTTTACTTTAGCTTCAGGTGTTTCTTTATATAAACGTAAAAGTTCTTTTTTATTTTCTTTAAAATTCTCTATTTCTAATTTAATCATTCTAAGTAAAAGGATTTCCACATGTCCACATGACCAATGAATTTCTTTTTCCTTTCGTTACGGGTTTGACTGCATGTATAACAAATGATGGGAAAACTACAATACTTCCTTTTTCTCCAAAATTTTCAGGAATTACTGATTTATATTCACCATTTCCTGCTGGTATTTTAAATTCAAACTCTCCACCTTTATACTTACGAGGGTCTGTTAAATTAACAGACATAGAAATTTTTCTTACTAATCCCTGTAATCTTCCGTTTACAAAAGGAGTTGGAAATTGATCAGAATGAAAACCATAATGTTGAGACTTACCATATTCTGTAAATTGAATATCTTCATTATCAGAATACTGATAATTCCAATTGCCTTCTTGATTAGCAATATTAACAACTCCCATTAATTCGTTTTTAATCCAAGGAGGGTTTATAAATTTAATGTAAGACTTTCTAATTTCACGACCTTTTTGTCTAGCCTCTTTACTACTTGGGTTTGCTTGTTCTCCTAGAGTTAGTGCTCGATTAAGTTGGTGTTCTTTTTTTACAAAAGAAACTACTTCATCACAAAAATTTTTAGGTAAAATATTATTAAAGACTCTGTAAGAGTGCTCTAGATCCATTAAGTATTAATATATTATAAATTAAACTAGATAGCAACCCACTGTGTATCATCCCAGTAGTGTGTACTGTTCAGGTCTGTAGTTCCTCTTTTTTCCCATCTTGTATTAGATTCACTCCATACAATTATTTCGTCTACAGACACACTATCATCAGAAGGTCTTGCTTGTGGTGCTTCATATTGATAGTTAGATGTGTTTAAAGTCCAACTTGGAAAATGATGATCTGTAAAATAAAAAGCACCAGCTTCACTATTATAATACATATCAGGTCCAGCACCGTTGTATCTTTTTTCAGCTTCTCCTGCTGCATCTAACCAAGTTTGTTTCCAATAAGTTTCTGGATATTCTCCTTCATAACCTGGATCATTGGGTATATTTGATGCAACCCAAGCTTCTGCTTCTGCTGCAGTTTTACCTGCAATATCAGAATCATTAATTACAACACATCTTAATACTATGTTATCCGATGTTTTTATTTCTGCAAAGTCTGCCATAATTACGCTACGTATTGTCCTGGTCCTGTGAATTTATGAATTGTATTACCACCAGATGATGTAATACTGTTTCCTCCTGTTCCTACTTGTGGCCCAGGATAAGATAGAACTACTATTCCAGGTCCTCCTGATCTATTAGAAGATCCGTGTCTTCCTCCGCCTCCAGTTCCTGTGTTTGTACCACCGGAACCTGATCCGCCTGGAGGGCCACCAGCGTGACCATTACCTTGTCCTCCTGCTGAATAAGTTACGGGTGAACCCGTGATAGAAGATGATAAACCTGATCCTCCGTTTGCACCTGATCCAGATGCGTTTTTACCTCCGCCTCCAGAACCTGAAGCTCCCGAATTACCTTCACCTGGAACTCCTGATCCTCCAGATCCATATGGAGAAGAGTCTGAACTTCCTCCACCAGAACCTCCTGGAGAGCCTGGTCGAGAACCTTCTCGACCTCCTGTTCCTCCGCCTGTTGTTGATACAGGGCCAAAAGATGATGCACTTCCGTTAGAACCTCTTGAACCTCCTCCAGATCCTCCTCCGGAGCCAATAGTTACTGAAAAAGTTGCGTCAGGGTCTACCTCAAGTGTTGTATTTTTTAAACCTCCAGCTCCTCCGGATCCTCCCGAAGTACCAGAACCTCCACCGCCACCTGCGGCGACTAAATAAGTTATTGTGTAAGGCCCACGTCCACCTTGATTACTACCATAACCTCTTGCGGATGCTGCGCCTCTTGTTGTTAATAAAGGCATATTTTATTTATCTCCTATTATGCGTACTGCGTTAAAGATGCTAAAACTTTGAATGAAGCATCCCCAGTTTTAATAACAGTGTAAATATAAGAATCAATTGAGTTTGTGTTTCCTTCTGTTGGAGCTGATCCACCCTGCCATTCCGGAGTAACACCTGATCCATCTATTTGAACAGCACTATTTCTATACTCTGAACTACCAATAGTTACTAAGTGAGCAACTGTAACAGCTTCACCTGTATCCATAATAGTGTTTAATGCAGTAGAACCATCACCTCTTATATTTAAAGTCCAGTCTCCTGAAGCATCAGAAGTGTAGTACCAAACTGCTTGAGTTAATACATCATAATTTTTAGTTCCAGTGGCAGCTGTAGCTTCTATTGTAGTTTTTTCTGCAAGACTTTCAATTTTACCCTGACCATCGATAGTAAATCTTCCATAGCCGTTAGGTGCTGCAGTCATGTCGGCATTAGCGCCATCTGTAATTGTAATCGCTCCTGAGTTAGTTCCGCTGTTTGTGTTTAAAACTAAATCAGTTGCTCCACCTGTAGTCAATGTAAGAGTCCCTGCACCGTTTGAAGTTAAAACCGCTGCGGCTCCTGAGTCTCCAACTTTGACTGTATCACCAGCAAGGACGACATCCCCAGTTCCTTTTGGTGTTACATTAATATCAATATTTGAATCATCACCTGTAGATGAAAGAGTAGGTCCAGAACCAGTAGCTGCGTTAGCGATTGTAAATTCGTTTACCGCTGATCCAGTGGCTGTTACTTTTGCTAGTTCTGCTCCGTTAGTATCTAAAATAGAAGTCCCTATCGCAGGAGATGTTAAAGTTTTATTTGTTAAAGTTTGTGTTCCAGTAAGAGTTACATCACCAAAACTTAAAGTATAAATATCTGGGTTAGTTCCATCGTTTGCTGTAGCAAATACAAGTTGATCGCCTTTATCTGTTGCAGAAAAAGTGAACGTATCACCAGATCCTGTAGCGTATTTAAATTGTACTGTGTAAGCACCTGATGTTGAATTTCTTAAAAAATAAAATGTTTGTGCATCATTTGGAATTGTTACAATTTGATTTCCTGTAATACTTCCTGTGAATTCAATCATTCTGTGAGACATTACTGCCCCAGTTCCACCATCAGTAACTGAAAGAGCTGTTGTTTGTGCGCCACCTGCTATATCTTGTGCAGAATATCCACCAGCAATTTGCTCGATGATGTTTAAATTCGTATTTGTTTTTGTTCCCCAAGTACCGGCATTTTCTCCGGTTGCCATTAATTCTACGCCAAGCGCTGTGTATGTTGATGCCATAATTTTTTCTCCTTAATCAATTAAGCAGCATGATTTACATCTGTATAAGATGTTATGCCAGTTATGTCAATATCTTTATATCCTATTGTTCCAAAGCCAGTTGTACCTAATTCTGCAGTAACTTCAAGTCCTGTTAATCCCATAACATCTTCAGGAGTAATTGATCCTACACTAGAAGTAGCGGCAGATGGTGCAGTTAAAGGAACACCTATTCCAATAATTATTGAACCTACACCAGAAGTGGCAGCAGACGGTGCGGTAGGTTGAACTATTTGTGCTTCGGTTACTTCTAAACTTCCAACACTCGCTGTTGCAGCAGACGGCGCTGTTATTCCTACAACGTCTGCCGGTAAGATAGATCCAACACTCGCTGTTGCAGCCGACGGCGCTGTTACTAAAACACCAATACCAGCTGATAATCCTCCAACACTTGCTGTTGCAGATACACCAGTTAATCCTACAACGTCTGCAGGAGAAATAGCTCCAACACTTGCTGTTGCAGATACACCAGTTAGTCCTACAACATCTGCAGGTAATAAACTTCCAACACTTGCTGTTGCGCTGAGTCCTGCAGGTTGAACTAATTTATTAAATGAGTCTCCATAAGGTTCTTCACCCCAACCATTTCTACCCCAACCAACTAAAGTACCAGCATTATCAAAACTTCCAAGTTGAGAAGTCATTTGACTTGGAGCTGTTAAAGCTGCAATTGAAAGTTGAGTAGTTGTTACAGCTCCTACAGAAGTTGTTCCTTGATTTGATGGTGCAGTTATTGGAACTTCTACAAGTGGAAATGCATCTAAAGCTCCTAATGATGCTGTTAATGCAGGAGGAGTGTCGCCTGTTAATCCAACTATAACTGAAGGATCAACACCCCAACCACCGTTGCCCCATTCATCTCTACCCCAACCTTCTTCTGATTGAGCGTAAGGAAGTTGCCCTACAGCCGATGTTAAACCAAAACCTGTTAAGGCAATAACAGGACTAAAACTTTCACCCCAAGGTTCTGTTCCCCATGCATCTCTACCCCAACCTTGTTCAGCACCAACTACGGGATCTCCCACAGAAGTTGTAGCTGACACTCCAGTTAGTGATGCTGTGTTATCACCTTGAGCTCCCCACTCTCCATCATCCCAAGCAAATACTCCATACGTGTTTGAAGCGGGTGTGTTTGCTTGACCACCCATTCCTGAGTGTAACGAGCAATAATAATATAAAGTTGGTGCACTATTAGCTACAACTATGGTTACTTGTGTTGAGCTATTGTGAGTTACACCTGTCGTGTATTCGGACCCACTATTATGTGTGCCGTCTGAAGTTGTTGAAAACTTAAATGGGTGTCCTGATGGGTAGTTAAATCTATATGTTCCACCTTCAGCAATATTTATTGTGGCTTGTTGTACACCATCAATAAAATATTTATTGCCGGAACCCGGATCGGATACGGTTACTGTAAATGTTCGGGTTACCGACATAAGGATTGTCTCCTTATGCTATTCTTACTATAGCTGTTGTTGCTGCCTTAGCAGGAAATTGAATAGTAAAAGTTCCACTTGAAACAGTTTTGTCTCCACCAAAAGCTACTGCACAAACTGCAGGATCACCTGTTGCTGTGTCATTGTAAATCAAACATCCATTAGCTGTGAAAGAAGCTGACGTAAAACTAACGTCATCAAAGTCAGCACAAGCTGTTGATCCATCTAAAGATGGAGTAATGTTTGTTAAAGCTTTTCCGCCTGCTGTG
>Ga0209645_1000925_pt1 | contig 14980 bp, 11 predicted proteins | sample ETNvirenome_6_30_FD_184070 | JGI IMG/M metagenome (GOLD analysis project Ga0209645, IMG submission 184070) | Marine viral communities from the Pacific Ocean - ETNP_6_30 (SPAdes) (version 2) | ecosystem: Environmental > Aquatic > Marine > Oceanic | place: Pacific Ocean | collected 2013-06-19
ATTTTAAGGTTCATGTCTGGAGTGTTAAGTCATTCCTTAGATGTTTCAGATGCCGCACCAAATACTAAAACTTGGGCAAGTGTAGATACTAATGAAACTAATTTAGGTACTACCGATAGTGTAGATGGATATTTACCACAAAGTTACGATAGTTCAAATGATACTATGAAATATTTAGTTACTAAGAATTGGGTATCAGAGGGTGGTACAATTTTTAGTGGTATTTCAGCATACCATGATAATGGGCCATCATACAAAATAGACTTTGATTCTAATAGTGGTGGTGGTGATGCGAATAGTGTTTCTTCATCTACCGATTTAGAATTATTTGGTTTAGGTGGATTAACAAATGGAGGGGCTACTCAACTTGATGTTAAGGTCATTGTAACTCAATCATTTAGTGATACGGGTAGTATTGCAAATCCATCATCTTCCTTTAAATATACATCACAATCTTTCTTAGATATATCGTTGACAGATTTCGGTACATCAAATGGTGTGACTTTAGCAAAAATTAACACAACACAACCAGCAGTTATACCTGCAGGATATCAAGATGGTAAATTTGTAGATGTGGGTGGAACTGATATGACTGGTTCTTTGACGAGAAAATATCACGCATCAAAAACGGATTTTACAAGTGTATCTGCAAGTGGATATTATAATTTTCATGGATTGAAAGTTGGTTTAGCAACTGGTTCGGGTAATTATACATTTAAAGATGGTACAACAAAAAATAATTTTTGGGCACCAATTGACCAAATAGAAAGTGATATTGGAAGTAATACGTTAGGAATAACTTCTGTAACTCAAAGTTATGTGAGTGCAACATCAAGAAGTTTAAGTGGAGTTCCATATTTAATTGGGGCGACCTATCATTTAAGTGCATCAGTTCACGGATTATTTAATCCAATGTATGCAGCATCATCCACATTAGTAGATGATAATATCGGTTCACTTGGAATGTCAGGAAATGAATCCGTATCAGCAACATCTGGAGTAGATGGATTGAGTACAAGTGGTGGAACTATACAGACTTCAAATGCAGTTGTTAGTATTTCTGGTTCAGGAGGAACATTACGAAGTACATCGGTAGTTCCAACAAGAACTGATGTATATAGTCATAACGCAGTTTATACACTAAGTGGAACTACTGGAAATAATACTTCACAAACTGGTGTTAGTGATTCATCATTTACAATCGGAATACGAGGTAGAAATAGAGCAAGTTCTCGTTCTACTCTACAAACAATGACATATTTTTATCATAGTGGAAGTACCTTTGGCCAACATGCATTGAGTGGTTCAATGGCAGTCTATCAAAGGACTCAAGGATATGATGGTGGTAGTTTAACAGGAACAAGTGAAGCATTTACTGGTGAAGATTATAGAATAGTATTAGATAATAATGTAACAGGATTTAACGGAACGGCCTTTACTACAAGTTATGTATTGAATAATTTGGGTGTGTATGATTTACAAGTAAAACCAGGATATTTAGTAAATCCAGGTGGTACTTACAGATATTGGTATCCAAGTAATTATCATAGTAGTGGAACATACAAGTATTACATAAGACGATTCCAAATAAGTGGAACAAAATCAAGTATGACGGTTAATCTTAATAATAATACATTGGTTAATTGGAAGGCATCTACTAATGATAAAGTAGCTTGTGCAATATTATTTAAGAGTTCTGCAAGTGGAAGTGGTACTAATAGTGTACTATCAAGAGCTAGAATTTATGATCCGAGTGAAACCACTGCAAACTTAATTTCTTCGAGTGTAGCAAACGATAATTTTTTAAATCCATTTAGTTCCGCAATAGATTTATATGGAAATACTGGTGGTAGTGTTGGAAGTAACACCTATACAGTTCCAATAAGAAATAGTGATGGAATGTATTTGGATAATGATGATAACGAATTATACGTAATAGTAAGATATACAGGTGACCCGACACCAATAGATGATATTACATTAACCTTTAGTTAGAGAGAGATATGGGATTTATAGATTCAGGTTCAAAATCAAGTAGACTGTTAGCGTCAAGAAGATATACGCATAACACATTTACGACTGCACAAGAATCGTTTACGAATGTACTTGATTTAAGAGCCGAAGAAATTTACACACAGGCACATTATGTACCATCAAGTGGATTACCATTTAGTGGAAGTTCTCAACATGGTTCAATCCATCAGGCATCGGGTTCGAACTTAATGCAATATTGGTATAGACACAAGTTGACTCCTTCTAATACTAATACTGAGGTATGGTTCTTTTTAAATCCTACAGGAAGCGATAGTGGAATCGGTGCACAGTTAATTGATGATAATCAACAAACTAATTTTATTTCACCTAAATACTCTGTATCTTCTTTAGCAAATGCAACTACAGAAGATGATACTCCAGGATATGGTGTAATTGTTTATAAATCGTCAACTTACACACAAAGTAATCAAACTGGTTCACTTGGGCCAAGTGATATAGTCTCAACAAACGATTACATATTTGATTATAAAACTGGTGTATTACAATTTTTAAGTTCTGACCACGATCCAGCATCAAATGAAGTTGTGTTTATGACAGCATACCAATATGTTGGTAAGACATTGGCAACGGGACTTGACCTTACTGGTGATATTACCGCATCCAATATGTTATTGAGTGGAAATATTAGTGCATCTTCTGCAGATTTTAGTGGTAATGTAACATCTACTGGTAATCTAATATCTACTGGTAATATAAGTGGTTCTATAACTTCAACTGGTTCGTTTGGTTATATAAAAGTACCTGATAATGGAAAAATTTCCATCGGTAATTCTGAGGATTTACGAATATATCATAATGGTAGTCATAGTATTATTAGAGATCGTGGAACTGGTAATTTAATTTTAAGAACAAATGCATTTCAAGTTAAAAATTCTGATGATACTGAAACGATGTTACAAGCAAATGCAGATGGAAACGTATCATTATATCATAATAATAATCAAAAATTTGTAACTACTGCAGGTGGTGTAAATATAACAGGTCACGTAACTGCAAGTGGAGCCGTAAGTGCAAGTGGTAATATATCCGCTGGGACTTTAAATGTTGCTGGTAATTCTCAGTTTGCACAAATAACTGGTTCATCTATAAGTGCAAGTGGTGACTTAGTTGTAATTGGAACTGGTTCTATGGGTAAGGTTGTGGGTGATTTAACAGAAATAATTGATGTAACTGTAGGTAGTCACGATGATCCACCTAATAATAGATATGTTTTTGAAGGAGAGATGACACCAAACTTCACGATTGATGAGGGAAAAACATATAGATTCGACCAATCAGATTCCTCTAATGACGGCCATCCCTTTAGATTCAGTACAACGATAAATGGAACACATGGTGGTGGTTCTGAATACAATACTAATGTTGGTACAAGTGGAGTATCACCTGGTAATTTAGGTTCTTATATTGAAATAAAAGTTGATAAAGATACTCCAAATGCATTATATTATTATTGTTCCGCACATGCTGGTATGGGACAATCTGGATTATTACAAAAAAATGATTTTACAAATTTACACTTTATAAGTGGTTCATCAGTTTCAAGTGGTTCATTAGGTAAATTGGTCGTAGATGGTAAACTTTCGTTACCTTCTATTACTGATGTTTCAGCATCACTTGCAGCAGCTATTGCGGGTGGTGATAATTTAGGTAACCACACCGCTACCCAAGACCTTAATATTGATGGTAATAATATTACTAATGTTGCTAATATAACTAACACAGGAACAATTACTAATATTAATACAACTCATGTCTCCGCAAGTGGAAATATAAGTGCTAGTGGTGATATATCCGTAGATAATTTAACATCAGATGGTAACATAACAATCGGTGGAACTCTTGAGGTACAAGGTTCAACCATTACAATTGAGTCTAACTCGACTGTAAACCAAGATTTAACAACTGATGCAAATCCCACATTTGCAGATTTAACCTTGACTGGAGATTTAACAGTACAAGGTGATACTACTACACTATCCACCACGAATCTGACAGTTCAAGATGCTTTTGTGTTTACAGCAACTGGTTCAGCAGCATCAAATGTTGATGGTGGATTGATTGTACAGAGTGGTTCGGCAGTAGATAGTGGTTCTGCCATATATCACGACACACAAGATGAAAGATGGGCAGTTGCTAAAGGAGTTGCAGCAGATGGAACTGCGGTAACACCAACTGCATACGTTACCACGACAGTAACGGCAAACCATAATCCTGATACCACTTCAGGTTCTTATGGTGTTGGTGAACAATGGGTAAACACCACTACAGACGACATATGGATAAGAGTGGAGTAATTAAAAGTGAATTTTATGATATTTATTAAACAGAAAACTTATTGGCCTATTTTAAATGAAATAGGAAGTGGGCTCACAAAGAGTTACCAACCGTAAGGAGATATATTAAATGCCAAGTTGGAAAAAAGTCATAGTATCTGGTAGTGATGCAAGTCTAGCGTCACTTTCTACATCAGGAGCAATAACTGGTAGTGTTATTAAGTCTATTGGGGCAATTAGTGGATCTGAAGTAAGTGCAAGCACTTATCAAGGTGATGGTAGTCAACTTACGGGACTTGCAACATCAGCAGATGTTAGTGGTTCTTGGGGTGGAGCTCTTTCAGGAAGTTTAGATATAATAAGTGGTTCAGCAACATCAACTGGTTCGTTTGGAAGAGTTGAGGCTGATGATTATGGTGGTAACGTAATAACAATACAGGCAATGGAAAAGGCTGTTACGGTAACGAGTGATGGTTCTGATACATTATCCTTACTTAATATCAATTTTGTAACCACAAATTCAGGTGAACTTGTATTTTTTGAAGAATAAAATTATGGTAATGAAATATTTAATATATATGAGGAATTTCAATGGCTAAACTACATAGTGCGTTAACTAACGCCGAATTACACAATCCGAAAGGTATAACCTCCAATTCAACTGCATCGATACTGGAGTTGAATCAGGCACAATCTGCAATTAGTTCAAGTGCAGATTTCGTACCAACAACCAGTGAAACCTACGATTTAGGTAGTACGACACAAGTTTGGAAAGAAATATTTGTTGCAACTTCCTCTATAAATTTTGTAAGACCAGACGGAACTATTTTACAACAAATTAAGGCAGATGAAGAGGGTGTTATATTTACAAGTGGTTCTGGAGCAGGAGCAGGAAACGTTAGTGGTTCAATTATAAGTGGTTCTTCATTACATATACAAGGTAATGCTAAAGTAACTGGTGATTTAACACTTGGTGGACAAATAACCATTGGTGATTCGGATTCTGATGATGTAGTAATGGAAGCTGAATTTTCATCTTCATTAATTCCAAATGATGATAACTCATTTGATTTAGGTAGTGCATCTAAACAATGGAAAGACATTTATGTAAATGGAATTGGTTATATTGACCAACTCGGTACAGACGGAGACGCTGTAGCAGCATATATAAGTAGTGGAGAAATAGATGGTGTTACTTTAGGTGGTGAATCACAAGTAACCATCACCGATGCTGATATTAATGGTGGTACTATTGATGGAGTAACAATAGGTGTCAGTTCGGCAACTACTGGTAATTTCACAAATATATCAGGTTCAGTCGTATCCGCGTCAAATGCTATCTTTACTTCGGCCGATATTAATGGTGGAACTGTAGATGGAATAACCTCATTGACAGCAGGTGGTAATTTAGATATTGGAGCACATGGATTTAGAGCAAGTACTTTAACAGCAGATAGTCAAACTGATGGTAGAGTCGCTATATACGGAGCCAATGGATTATTATCAGAGGATAGTGATTTATCATTTAGTGGAGCTACACTTTCAGCAACAAATTTAACCTCAACTGGTACTATTACTGGTTCGGTAGTTTATGGAACTACACTTGGACAGAATACTGGTGGTGGTCTTAAAACTATATCAATTGAGGCAAACTCAATTATAAACCAAGACTTATCTACAGATGCAGATGCTACTTTAGGTACTTTATCGGTAGGTAATGTAACCTCAACGGGTACAGTTAGTGGTTCAGCAGTTTACGGTACAACACTTGGACAAAACACAGGTGGTGGTCTCAAAACAATTACTTTAAATGAATCCTTTACAATTGGAGATGGTAATGATGGTACATTAACATATAGTGGAGCATCTAAAACACTTACTGTAGAGGATGACTCAAGGATAAACCAAGATTTAACAAGTGACGCATCAGTAACATTTGCAGGAGTAACTTCCACTGGAGATATAACTCTAACTGGTCAGGCAACTGATGTTGATTTGATTGACAATAACGCTTCTGCATTATCATTTGATGCAAGTGGTAAGACTGGTATATTAGAAATTGTTACCACTAACGACGCAGAAAAAGTCAAGTTGAGTGGTGGTTTAGAAGTTGAAGCTCAAGTAACTGCATCTGGTGGTGTTAGTGGTTCATTCGGACATTTTACTGAAATTAAACGTAGTACAGGTACGGGTTTACATGAATTAGTATTAAATGAAACTCTTACTGTTAGTGATGGACAAAATATTATATTGACTGGAGCAGGACAAGAAAACACACTTACATTAAACGAGTCTCTTACGGTTGGTGATGGAAGTAGTGGTACTATAACTTATGGAGCAGCTTCTAAAACTTTAACAATTGAAGATAACGCAACAGTAGACCAAGATTTAACAAAAGACGCTGATGTACAATTTGCATCCGCAACTCTTACAGGAAGATTAACCGCACAAGAAATTATTGTGAGTTCTTCTGTAAGTTATATCACCGCTTCATTCGCAAGTGGTAGTAATATATTGGGTGATACTACAGACGACACCCATAAAGTAACTGGTAGTTTACAAATAACAGGTTCGGGTGATATTGTTGGAAACTTTACTGTCGGTACAGATAGTGCATATACATTAGGTGCAAGTGGAACACAATGGTCAAATGTATTTACTGACAATGTAACTTTAGATGGTCAAGGTAGAATAGATTTAGATGATGATTTAGATACATCAATTCGAGCATCAGCAGACGATGTAATAACTATCGAAGCAGCAGGTGCAGACCAAGTAGCATTTACGGATGGAACTATAGAACCAAGTACAAATGATGATATAGCACTTGGTACTTCATCAAAAATGTTTAGTGATTTATTCTTAGGTAGTGGTGGTGTAGTTGATTTCAATAATGGAGATATGACTATAGTTCACTCATCTAATAAATTGGTAATCGGTGGTGGAGAACTAAGAGTTGCTGGATTGATTAGTGGTAGTACAGATTTATGGATAGGTAGTAATTCAGCCTACATGAGTAGTTCTCAAGGAAGTCTTAAACTCACAGGAAATATTGTTGAAGTGGGTAATATAACTTCAACTGGTACCATAACGGGTTCAGCAGTATACGGAACCACGTTAGGTCAAAACAGAGGTGATGGTCTTAAAACCATAACGATTGAGGCAAACTCAACTGTAAACCAAGATTTAACGACTGACGCAGATGTTACCTTTGGTACTTTAGCAGTCGGTAATGTTACTTCAACTGGAGTTGTAAAAACATCTGGAACATTGAGTGGTAGTGGAGATTTTGTAGTAGGGGCACTTGGTGGAAATTCTATAAGTGCTTCGTTCACTGGTGGAGACGCTTCAGTTATATTTAGAAATACTTCAGGAACCACTAATATATCTGGTTCAAGTGTAAGTGCATCTATCGGTACATTTACTACGGCAACCATTGAGGGTGGTACAATCACAGGAATTACTGACTTGACTGTAGCCGATGGTGGTACAGGAGCATCCACTTTTACTGATGGTGGTGTTCTACTTGGAAGTGGAACAGACGCTATTACAGCTATGGCAGCACTTGGTGATGGAGAAATGATTGTTGGTGATGGTAGTGGAGATCCAGTAGCAGAGAGTGGAGCAACATTAAGAACCTCAATAGGTCTTGGTACAGGTGATAGTCCAACATTTACAGATTTAACTTTAACTGGTGGAGATATTACACTAACAGCTGGAGCTACCGATATAGATTTAATAGATAACAACGCAAATGCCTTAACATTTGACGCAGGAGCAGGTGGTACTTCAGTATTAACAATTGACACACGTAATAGTGCAGAAAGAATTGTTGTTGAAGGTACTGTAAGTGCAAGTGGAGACTTCCTTAGTAAATCAACCTCTACTGGTTCATTTGGACATTTAGATGTCTCAACTATATCTGGTTCGGGTACCGTTGGTACATTTTCTTCGGTAACCATTGTTGATACACCACTAGCCGTATCAAGTGGTGGAACAGGAGTAGAGACCTTAGCAAATAATGCAGTATTGATTTCACAAGATAGTGGTACTGACCAAATTAATACAGCTGTAATGGGTACTAATGGACAACTATTAGTTGGTGGTTCAAGTGGGCCGGCAGTTATGGCAGCAAGTGGAATAGCAGGAACTGGTATAGACGCATCTGCTGGTAATGGTACTATTGAATTAAGTACAAGTGCAGCACAAACAGGTATATCCTCTATCTATAACACATCATTAAAAGTTGGTAGAGATGCTAGTGGTGATTGGATTGATTTCGGAACTGATGATAATATTAAAGTTTACCTATCTAATACTGAAGAGTTTAGATTGGCAAGTGGTGGAACATTCCACGCCGATGGTGACGTTGTTGCATTCTCATCTACCGTGGCATCCGATATGAACTTGAAAGAAAACATTACAGATATGAAATATGGTTTAGATACGGTGATGCAACTTCGAGGTGTTGAGTATGATTGGAAACGAAAAGATATGGGACATGATGTTGGTGTGTTGGCACAAGAAGTTGAAGCTGTCGTTCCTGAACTTGTGAAAGAACAACAAGGATTGAATGGTAGAGGAAAATTCAAATCTGTAGACTATAATAAATTAGTACCAATTTTGATAGAATCTATCAAAGAACTAAAATCAGAAGTCGATTCGTTAAAACTTTTAAATGAAATAGATGAATTAAAAGATTAATTTGAAAAATTAGTATTATATATATTATTAATATTAAAAGGAGTTATAATTATGCCAAAAGAAACAGTTAAATTACAATCTATAGAACTTGATTCAATAAGAGAAGTACAACAATCTTATAAAGATTTACAAACCACAATTGGTGCCGTTTATCTTAGACGACAACAATTAGACATACAACGAGATGAAGTGGAAAATCAATTAGTAGAATTGGAAGTACAATTCACTAATATGAGAAACCAAGAACAAGAATTGTTAAAAAATCTCGAAGAAAAGTATGGAAGAGGTAGTCTTGATATAGGCAGTGGTGAATTTACACCAAATTCTTAAAAAAAACTTCTAAGTATATGTATTTTGGGATTTTAGCCTTATACTTATATAAGATAAAAATTGTTTTATTGTAATCCATAATAAATTAATAAATAGGAGAAAAATATGGCTGAACGAATCGTTAGTCCAGGTGTATTTACCAGAGAAAGAGATGTTTCATTTTTACCACAAGGAGTGGCTGAAATTGGAGCAGCAATAGTCGGGCCAACAGTTAAGGGGCCTGCGTTCGTTCCGACAACTTTGACGAGTTTTTCTGAATTTGAAAATACTTTCGGTGGTTTAGATACACGATTTTATGTACCATATACAGTACAAGAGTATTTTGACAATGGTGCACCAGCTGTAACTATAGTAAGAGTTTTAGGTATCGGTGGATATCAATCTGATTCACTTTATATAAATGTATCAAGTTCTACTCAGAATTCAGTTGCGGCAGTATTAAAACCCTCAAGAAAAAGTCCAAGTTTAGATATTAGTAGTGGTGGTCAAACTGTCCTCAATGCTAGTAACAGAACTTGGAGTGAATTCATGTTTACAGTAAATAGTGTGGCATACACAGCCTCATTTGATACTGGCTCTGATAATTACATCACAAAAGTATTTACTTCAGATCCACAAGACACCAATAAAGATTTGTATGTGTATAAAAACTTTGAAGCGTATCAATGTGAGAAGGGATTCTCTTCGACAGTAGGTTCTGCTTCTTTCACAAGTGGTAGTGGAGAAGATTTCACACACGATTACTCAGTTGCAACTACACCTTACATCATTTCACAAGCAATTGGTGGAAGTAGGAAGAATTTGTTTAAAGTTAATACACGTTCACATGGTACGGATATTAATGATAAGTACAAGTTGGGTATTGCTGATTTGAGAGCAAAAGAAGATATTGCTGGTAGTGATTATGGTGATTTCACACTTAGATTATTAAAGAATAATCCAGGTGAAAATGATGACGGACAATTAGTAGAAGAGTTTACAAATCTTAACTTTGATCCTGATTCAGTAAACTATCTACCAAGACAAGTTGGTGATAGATATGTAACAATTGATTCAAATGGTAAACTCACTTACAATGGTGATTGGCCAAACAAATCACCACATATCTATATTAGTGATTATGAAACAGAACTTGAAGGTATTAGTGGAGATGCATTACCTCATGGATTTGCAGCAGTGACTAATCCAACTTTACAAACCACTTCAGTTCCAAGTGCTAGTTTCCAAACAAATCAGTATACAGACCACATTACTACTGGTTCTGGTAGGTTTGATACAAATGAATACTATGGTTGGGATTTTGATAGTTTAGATAATAAAAACTATCTAGCTCCATTACCTGCAAGTGCAGGAACTGGTAATAATGTTGTGTTCACCTTAGAGAATATGGTAGGTTCAGTTGACGCTAGTGAAATCGGAGCAGACACATATTCTGATGGTACAGAGGCAATCACAATGGCACTATCCGCTAAAGAACAGAGAAAATTTGTTGTTCCTTTCCAAGGCGGTTTTGATGGAGATGATCCAACTACATTGAAGGCAACTGGTACTAATATTTCAACAACAAACCAACAAGGATTTAATTGTACTAATTCAGAAGCAAGTGGTACAGTAGCTTACAAACGAGCAATTAACGCTGTAAGTAATCCTGATGAGTTTGATATGAATATGTTGGTAACACCTGGTATTATACACGAGTATCATACTCAAGTTACTAATCACGCTATCTCAAAAGTAGAAGATAGAGCAGACACATTCTACGTAATGGATGGTTCAAGATGGGGACGTTCAGTCACTAACGCTGTTGGTGATATTAAGTCCATAGATACTAATTACGCGGCTACTTATTACCCGTGGGTTAAGATTCTTGATCCAGTCAAAAATAAACCAATTTGGGTTCCACCATCAGTTGTGATTCCTGGTGTTATCGCTAACACCGATAGTGTAGCACACGAATGGTTCGCACCAGCTGGTTTAAATCGTGGTGGATTGACAAGTGTATTGGAAGCAAAAACAAGACTAACACATAAAGAAAGAGACACACTTTATGAAGGTCGTGTTAATCCAATAGCTTCATTCCCACAACAAGGTGTAGTGGTGTTTGGACAAAAAACATTACAAGGAAAACCATCAGCACTTGATAGAATCAATGTAAGAAGATTGTTAATCGCTTTACGTAAGTTTATTGCAAGTTCTTCAAGATTCTTAGTGTTTGAACAAAATACAGCAGCAACGAGAAATCGTTTCTTAGGTATTGTTAATCCATATTTGAATTCAGTACAGGCTAATAGTGGTCTAAGTGCATTCAGAGTGGTAATGGATGATTCAAATAATACACCAGATGTTGTTGATAGAAATGAATTAAGAGGTCAAATCTTTATTCAACCTACAAGAACAGCTGAGTTTATTGTATTGGACTTCATTGTTCAACCAACAGGAGCTACATTTCCTGAATAAGTTTATTTTATAAGTAAACTGACATATAATGAAAAGCCCCAATTTCGGTTGGGGTTTTTCTTTTTTAAAAATAACTTCTATAAAACTTCAAAAAACAATATCTTTCCTTAACACTTTTTTTTAAGAAAGTGATATTTATATATGTAATAGTATTTAAACGGCATATTAACAGGAGAATGAAAATGGCCGAGATTCTGAATCAAGACGAAATCTTTTTTACACCGTTTGAACCAAAGACTAAAAATAGGTTCATCATGTACATTGAAGATATACCCTCTTACTTTGTAAAGGCAATGGCAAGACCTAACATTACTTTTGATGAAATAGAATTGCATCATATCAACACCAAAAGATATCTTAAAGGTAAAGCTACTTGGGAACAATTAGAAATAACTCTTTATGATCCTATCGTTCCAAGTGGAGCACAGGCTGTAATGGAATGGGTACACCAACATCACGAAGCAGTAACAGGTCGTGAGGGATACTCAGATATGTATAAAAAAGAGATTAGATTTAATCTATTAGGGCCAGTAGGTGACAAGGTAGAAGAGTGGGTATTACATGGTGCATTTATTCAATCAGCAAACTTTAATGACTTAGATTTTTCAAATACAACGGACGTCGCTGATATTACTCTAACACTTCGTTACGATTACGCAGTATTGTCGTTCTAAAATAGGAGAATAAAAATGACTGAATGGTTAGTGGCAAATTGGGAATATGTTTTGGTAGTTCTTTACGCAGTAGAGAAAATCGTAAAACTTACCCCGACTAAATATGATGACATCATATTCGATATGGTTCTTAAACCAATTAAGGATAAGATATCACCATCTAAATAAACGACCAAAGGTTATAATAGTAAGTGGTTTTAATTTCAAATAGTATTCAAAGGAGCTAAATATGGCTGAAAATCAATATGATTTTCCTACTGAGGTATTAGATTTGCCTTCAAAGGGATTATTATATCCAAAAGATAGTCCACTTTCAAGTGGTACTATAGAGATAAAATATATGACTGCAAAAGAAGAGGACATTTTAACCTCTACTAATCTGATTCAAAAGGGAATTGTTTTAGATAAATTGTTTGAGTCTATAATTCCAGATAAATCAATCAAGTTAGATGATATGTTGATTGGTGATAAAAATGCGATTATGTTGGGTGCTAGAATTTTGGGATATGGTAAAGACTACAACGTAGAGATTGTAGATCCTGATTCTGGACTTAAAAAGGAAATCGTGGTGGATTTAAGTACTTTGAAATTTACATCACCAAAAGATTCTATTTTTGAAAGTGGTGAAAATAAATTTTCATTTGAGTTACCCAATTCAAAACGAGTCATTGAATTTAAATTATTAACTCACAAAGATGAATCAGAAATAGAACAAACGGTCAAGGCACTAAAATCTATATCAAAATCTACGGGTGTAGATCCAACACTCACCACTCGTTTAAAACAACAAATCATTTCTGTAGATGGAGATACGACTAAAAAAACAATAAATAATTTTGTTGATAATCAGTTTCTCTCTTTAGATACAAAAGAGTTTAGAAGGCATGTAAAGTCAATCACACCAGATGTGGATATGTCTACAGAGTATGTTAGTGGAATAGGAGAGCCCCATACGGTAGATATACCGATAGGGGTTACATTTTTTTGGCCTAACGCAGAATTATAAAAAATCATTACACGATGAAATATTTTCATTGTGTCACTTTAGTAATGGATTCACTTTTAATGATTTGTACAATATGCCAGTTCATTGGAGAAGATATTATATGAATAAGTTGGTTGAGATTAAAGAGAAAGAAAGTGCTGCATATAATAAATCATCAACCACACAAGAACCACCAAAAACTATTCAAAGACAACTATAATTGGAGATTATAAATGGTAAAGATTCTTTCTAAGTTTTATAAGAAAATTAAGTTTTGGATTAAATTTAAAAAAAGTAAATACAAAGATCCATTTATATACAAATGAGAGTTTTATGCATTGGCTGTAGTTGGACGGACAAATGGCCAGATTATTTAAAACTTGTAAGTCCAATCAAAAGAAGTTTACATGGTGAGGGATTATCTTTAATTGAAAAAACAATAAAAAATTATCAAAACAATGTTGAGATAGAGGCTGTAGTGTGTCAATTACCCACACCTATCAGGACATTTTCACGTGGTGATACGAAACAAACACACCAAAATTTTGTACATTCTTTCCAACAAAACAAACAAGATTCAATTGAAAAATTATTAACTGAATACAAAGATTTACTTTTGGATATTAATAATTTACACTCTAACGTAATTTTCTTTCTATATAATACTGGTGGTTATCCATTAAGACATCCATTTGATTTTGGAGAAGATATAGATAATCAGTTTGTTAAATTTTTCCAAGATAACAATATGAAACACATTCATTTGTCTTTTGAGGGTAAGTCTGGTTATTGTAAAAAAGAAGAAGATTGTGATGATTTAGATTACAAAAATTATGCAGAAAAAAATATGAGACGTGGTTTGACAGGTAGAAGTAATTTATCTAAAAAGTATTGGGTTTGGCAACATCCAAAAAATAGAATTATTTATGATGCTCATCCAAATGAAAATGCAGATAAAGTTGCTGCAAAAGTAGTAGAAGAATATATAAATCAACAATCATGATAAAAAACCTCAATTCTTATATTTATTACTGAGATAAATCAATCGATATAAATGGAGATTAACAATGGCAAAACTTGACTTAGCCGAAGGCGTTCTTGATAGGTTTTATAAAACTGTTGAAAAGAAAATCAAAAAGATGAAACAAAAAAACGCTCGAAAAGTCTTATCTGACCCTAAAACTAAACGAGAGTTAGAAAAATTTGCTAAAACATTAGGTAGTTTAGAAGACTTAATAGATAGTATACCATAAAATAATAACTTAATCTCTTTCAATATAACATATTATTTAAGGATGGCTAGCTCCATATGGAACAAGACGCATTTAATAAACTAAAACAAGAACAATTAGACCTCGAAACCCAAATTAATGCCGAGTTAGGTAAAGGTGCGCAAGCAAGTAAAAAATTCTTAAAAGAAAGTAGAGAACTATTTGACCAGAACGCAAAGAAGTTAAAACTACAAGAACAAGAACGTAAAGTACAAGACGACTTACTAAAGG
>Ga0209645_1000926_pt1 | contig 14969 bp, 6 predicted proteins | sample ETNvirenome_6_30_FD_184070 | JGI IMG/M metagenome (GOLD analysis project Ga0209645, IMG submission 184070) | Marine viral communities from the Pacific Ocean - ETNP_6_30 (SPAdes) (version 2) | ecosystem: Environmental > Aquatic > Marine > Oceanic | place: Pacific Ocean | collected 2013-06-19
TTTCTTCAAATACAAATGTTTATGGTTACTTCCCATACGACGGCTATGTGTCAACTTCTGCTGGTCTCGTTGGGGCGATAAACTTTGTAAGCCAAAGCGGCCAACAAACAACAACAGGGCATACAATAGATTTTGTTGGATTGAACACTTTATATGTCCAGCCGATAAGTTCTTCTGATTTTTCTGTTGGCTATTCGGCTAATCTACCTATTAGCAATTATATAAATGATAACTCTGTATTCGGCTCACCGAGCCCTAATCCTGCTGGCGGCCTAAACGCTTTGCTGTCTTACCGAGGCGATATTACAGGTCACCCAACTTGGAAGCAAATTAGAGTTGGCCAAGACCAGTTAGCGAGATACTATAGAAAGAACAATCTTTACACCCACACGCCAGATGGTGGCGACACCATAGAAGTACAGATAGATGGCGGAACTACACAGGTTCGACAAAGATATGGTGACTCACTAACAGCAACACAGTCTGTATCTACAACTAAGTTCAAGCCTTTGGTCCACAAGCTAAGAGCCAAGACAGGAAAAACCAAGCGAGGACGTGATAAATTTAGCACGATTATTGTTGAATCTTCTTTTGGAAATGCATTAGTCACCTTCGATGACACAAATTTTGCTAACACCATTGGTTTAGAATCTAATATCCAAGATACTTCCTACGAACAAATAAAGGCGCTCTATTTAGATGGAGCACTAGATGATCCCTCTAGCCCAATAACAAATGTAGAAAGCTTTACTTATTCAGAAGTTATCTACCCTTCAGCAGAAAACATGGGCACAAATAAGGTACGTGGCAGAACAAACTATTACAATGATTTTTGGCGGGACAACCGCTTAGACAGGTACAAAAGAAAGTACATATTCTACCGTCGTAACAGTGGGTTTGGCTACCCAGCAACAATTTCTGACCCCGGAGAGGCAAAAGATCGTTTATTTGAGAAAAACAGAAACTCTATGGGGGCAGTACCGCAACAAAGTGTATGGGTTTTGGACGCTAACGAAGATTTTGCAACTGAAGCACAATTAAAGGCAAACGGCGGCCTACGCCCCTCGGCTACTTATGCCAACAATCCAGGAAATAATGAAGAGGGTCACCGCCCCGGCGAACTTCAAAATATGTATGTTCATTTTTTACAGAGAGAGGTGCCGGATAACGAAGGATCGAATTTTAATAGAAATGATAATAGAACCAGAGGTATTTTGTACTCTAGAAAACATATAATGCCATTTACAGCTTCCGTTACGCCTGCTTGGCAGATGAGAGGTTTGATCCCGATTACATCTAGTGTTTCTGATGGACGAATGCTTCCTTCCTCATCCATAGGCAGAGGAGATGCATTCTGGGATGCGTCAGTCCTTGCGGGTAAATACCAGGGTGGCGGTGGCAGGCAATTCAACGCAGACGACGAGCTTTTAAATGCAGCCCCTCCTGACTTTATCACAGAAGAAAGAAAGCCTTTCTATGATGATTATGAGGATTTTTTTGCTGATATTAAGTGTTTGGCGAAAGATTACTCGATAATACCAGAATTTAGAATTTCTGATCACATCGACTTTTATGATATGAGAGACAATGATTTCCTAGTTGACAATGAAAAGATGTTTAGGGTGGTTGGAATACCAACTGGTTCTGGTGGCTTGGCCTATGACGGAGCTAACATTCCTGCAAATAGTGAAGAAGAAAAGTTCTTTACTATTTTTAATAACTCTGATTTTATGAAATATTTTGAAGTTATTCGAGAAGATCACGAAGATTTTGCTGCTCCCACATCTATTAAGCTCAAGTGCAGGGCAGTGAAAAAATTTGTCCCCTACAATGGGTTCTACCCAGCAGAGAGAACTCGATTGTTGGCACAAAGATTCTCTGGTTCGTTTGGTGATTACATCACCTACGAGGGTAATTCCAGTCTTATCGTGGGTACTAGTAACCAACAGAGATCGAAGATGAATCTAGTATCCAATAATATATTTGCACCGGGCATTCTGTTTAATACTATTAAGTCAGGTCTGGCTGTCGACTATCCAATAATGACCGGCTCTTTTAACACGGCTGCCCTGTATGGGCTTACTGGCAGTGCAGGTTCATATGAAAACTACGCCACCTCTGCTTCGTTCGCTATTATGTCTAACTCAAGAAAGGTTTCAAAAACCGGCTTGGCAGCAGGCGTGGTCCGACCAGAAGCAAGCTCAATCTCACATAATGATGGATGGGATTATAGAATTCCTTTTGAGGCATTGCTTGAACCCTCCGAGTTTCTACGAGGTAAAAAGTTTCGGAATCAAGAACCAACAGAGTTTGGTAAGTATGCTGACGATGCCGAAGCTACTTTGGGTAGTGAGGTAAACAATAGAAAATATCACAACATGATGAGCAATTTCTTGGCAGAAACCATTGATTTCTTCTTAGAAGAGGGTGAATGCACGAAGATTGTCTCAAGACCAGAGACAGAGTGGGGAACGATGATACCGGGCCAGCCTTACGGAATGAGAATTAAAATGTTCCGAAGCTCTCCCGGTGATAAAGTAAGCACTGGCGCTTGGGGAGATTTCCCTGTCCCGCAAAGCATTTCCGGTTCAGGAACTACTAACTTTGTTATGTATAGTCGCCCATCTGCATTTGGTCCGCCCGTCGGGGTGCACTCAGGTTCTTCAACTGCTGGTCTAGATTCATATTATAACACAGGATCTAATGAGTTTTCTCCAGTTAACGCTGTGTATGCGTCGCATACGCCTCCGTACTACGATGGTGAGGCGTGGGTTGATGTTGTGTTCTACCCGAGTGCAAGTATCGTCACAACAGCTTTAAATGCATCTGGCGAGTTTGTGCCAACATTAGATGACTTGCATACACTTGCATACAACGCTACTAGGGGGCAACTCGGAGATCCTGACGATCCGCCAGGCGGGCCACTAGAAATCTTTGGTGCTGGCAGTTCTAGAATCGGACGACAAGGTACTTATTTAAGAAAATGGCGTTTCGACCAAGAGGCTTTAGCGCAGTACAACGACAGTAGTTACTTCCAGACAGGTTCGGAGTTTGGCCCGATGTCTGGCCCTTGGGCTAACCGGTGGGCAATGCAGGCAGACGCAAGTTTGAATATTTTTGAGAGAGAAGGCAACAGGTGGAAGATCCAGACCAAGTTTGAAACACCCATGCTTAACTTCCACTACTTAACCACTTCAAGTATCACACAAGTCAACTCTTCTGATACTATTGCGAACGGAGGTGCCAACTCTGTTATTCCAAGAGGAATGTGGCATCAGTTCGGCAGATTACCGTTGGATAACGAGGGCGTTTTTATCCAGGTTACAGACATCCCGGATGACTGGCTTGATAATCACCCTTCAAGTTCAATTATTCACGATCCAACTGGCAGATTTGATTTCCGCAATCGTATAAGCACGGGCTCAACTAGTGACTTCTCATCTGCTGAGGTACAGAATATAAACTCTGCACTACGTGGGTACAGAATCCCGATTGATGGCGTAGGAAAAGCACAACTAGGTGCGTCAGACAGTAATGAATACACAACACAAAAACCGCTTTCTTTGAGAGAGGTGTGTGGCTTTAATACAGAGCGTGTAAAGGTCGGTAAAATTAGAGATAAGAAGAGAGTTTTCGAAGCAATTGTTGCTGTTCCGTTTGAAGAAATTGAAGGCGAGAGAAGATTCTTCTCTATTGCAAGTCCTTACTCGGCAGCCTATAATTCAATTTCAAGCCCAAGCATCCAGAGACAGATTGATTTGATGAGAAAGTATGTTTTCCCACCAACATTTGATTTTGTTCACAACTTAGATGTTAATGCCATTGCTATGTACATTTTTGAGTTCTCGCACGAATTCGATCAGGATGACCTTTCGCATATGTGGCAAAATCTAATGCCAAAACTGGGCGTAGAAGCGCAGCCTGCTCTTGCAACGGTCGAGCACCCGCTTCTGATAAACGAGCTTCTAGGTGATCCTAATGCTGCCATAAGTAATGCAGCGGACGGCAGACCACCTTACAGGATCCAGTTCCCAGAGAAGTTACAGTGGATGGTCTTTAAAGTCAAACAAAGAGCGAAAAAAGATTATTTTGCACAGATTGGCCGCGCACCAAGAGAAAACATTCCTTTTTACACATTTAACTGGCCATATGATCAATTCTCTCTTATTGAACTTGCTCAAGTACAAGCTGATGTAACTTTCGAAAGAACATTTGGGGAAGAAATCCAAGAAATTGGAGAAGCGATACAAGAAAACTTTGAACAAGTTTCACAAGCATTCGACCAATCAATTGGAGATCCAACGCCCCCTGTACCGGGCGCGGCAACCGAAATAGCTCTTGAGAACACTAATACTGTAAATGAAGAAGTTATTGCAGCATCTCTTGAATTTATTGAAGAGCAAACATCTCCTGCGTCGAGCGAGGCCACAAGCATAGCTCTCCAAAATACCGATACAGTAAATGAACAAGTTATTGCGGCGAGTTTATCTCTATTCGACAACTAAGGTAGGTAAAAATGAGATTTTTTAATTCAAAAGAAGAGGTTTTAGACATACAGCTTACCCAATATGGTCGACAACTATATTCTAAGGGGATGTGGAAACCAGTTTATTACGCTTTTTATGACGAGGGAGTTCTTTACGATGCCAATTACGGTGGTGTTTCTGAGACTAAAAATGAAGCAGAAGCGAGAATACAAGATGAGACTCCATCCCTAAGAACACAAACTGGATTTACTGGCAGAGAAGAATACTTATTTGATGGGGTAGATGACGAGCTAGAACAAGAACTTATAGGTGCCTATGAGAAACTAAATGTTCTAACCTATCCTCTTGGTTCTTCTACGCTAGATTCTACAAAAACTCCGGCATTTGATATTTATTTTTTGCAAGGTGAGATCACTGGCCTACTTAATAACTCTACAGGAAGTTTGGCGTCAGGAAAGATAAAATCAGCATCTCAACAAATCTTAAAAATACCTCAGATACAATCAGACATAGAGTTTAAAATAACAACTTACGATCCTGCTAATCCTAAGTTACCTTTTGTAGAAGACCCAGAACTGACAAACAGAACAATCTTCGATGATGAACACACTATTGCTATCGGACCAGAGCAGATATTACTTTTTGTTGAAGAGAACAATGCTCCGTTTGATTATGAAAATTTTGACATTGAAGTTTATGAAATAACAGATGAGACAGGCCCGACTGGTGAACAAATTCTTAAACCTCTTTCGTTTATCCGCCCCCTAGAAACGGTTGAGAACAATATTTTGATTGATCGCGAAGAGGCAGAAATAAAAGCTGGCAGGGTAAACGGACAGTTGCCAGACATAGACCCATCTTATGTGCAATATTATTTTGATATAAATGTTGATAGTGAAATAGACGAAAACTTGATTTGTCGCTCTGTATCACAACTAAGATCTAAAAATATTATTATTGATACAGATATCCGATGCCCAGATATTGTTGAACCTATCCGAAGCAATATATATTTCTCTGATGCAGAAGACGATGAGTGTCTTGATAACTGAAAAACTTACTACTTATAGTGTAGAGGATTTTTAAATGCCAACAGAAGTAGACTCTTCAAGTATTTTCGATACAGTTTTACCAAACGTATATATCAAAAAAGTAACTTTGACACCTGCATCTACTATAGGTTCTCGCGAAGGTCTTGAGTATGATACTGGTGCTGGCGATTCACTAGAAACAAATCAGTTTGGTAAGAAGCAGGTAAACCCTTCCAACATTGATTTTGAAGATATTCCGCGAGGCTCGCGAGGGCTTGCAGTAAGTGTCGAACTGATTGTCAAAGACAAGATTGGCAAAAATGGCAAACCCGGCTGGTTTGGAGACGAAAGAACTTCTAAGTATTTAAACTTGAGAGTTGTGTTGTCTAAACGTAGGCAACTTACAGAAGATTTGTTAGATAGAAACTTCCGCCCACGCTACCTTAAAAGAGCCAGGGCGCAGAACCAGTTTGAAGAAAACATAATTAACTTAGAAAAAGCATTCTCTCAAACTATCGAAAATCAAAAGCGTGTGATGGTTGATGGGCAAGACACTTATGACATCACTTACACCACCACTTTTTTTATCCCAAACGCAAACCCTAAAAATATAGCAGTCTTTGCACACACTTTTATGAACTTAAATGAGGTTTTACAAGATAAGTTTACTCTTCCGAGACCCGGCAAGACGAACTATATTCAGGGTAACACAGTTGCACAACGTATCATAGTTAATGGGGGTTTGAGAGAGAACGCCTACGTGTATAAGACACCAGAGGGAAAAGTATGGGCTGGCCCTGTTCATCGTCACGAAGGCGGTTTTATGGCCGGTGCTTTTCACACTAGCGAGCCACACCCTAAATTAACACGTTCAAGAGTTAGCAATTTTATAATAGAAGATTATAGAGTTTTAGAAGAACTCAAGCAGCCTGACTTGAGAATTCGACCTCACAGAATGAGCCGTAACAGAAAAGGCTCTATAAGAACATCTGAAGATTTGAGAGTTTTAAAAACCGAAGCCTATATAACAGAACCGGATTACTCCACCAATCCTGAGAACGTCTTAAAGTTTATTTTTCACATTGATCACGAAAAACTTGTGCGAGATAATACGCAGTACGGCGCCCTGTTTGAAACAGTGGATAAGTCAGCAAAATCAGAAATACTGGAAAATAGCCCGATAAAAGATATTTCAGTTTATCGAGAAAGAGTAGTCCGTGGCTTGACCAGAGGGCAAGTCAGGCCGGTTGATTACGAAGACAGAACTGAACTAATAGCCAACTCTTCAGAGAGGAGAGCAGGCAGAATCAGGAGGACAGACACAAAAAGAAGCCTCCAGAATGGACAGAAGAAGTCGCGAGGAGTGGTAGTGGGAGCAATTCGTCAAATTAACTTGGCAGCAAACAGTGATTCGGGTGTCCGTTCTATAGGGATTACTGACTTTGATATGTCAAGGGAGACAGACGGTCTTTATCGTTATTATGTGGAAATGGAAATAGAAGATGGCACTGTCCCGTTTATCCGACGACAGCATCGGAAACTTTCAAAGAGCAAGGTCAATTTAGAAAAATTTGTCACCTTAGCCTCGGACAAGAGGAATACAATACCAGAGACAGGCGAATTTACGGAAGCCTTTATCAGACGTCAGTCTCGCCGTCGAGATATGACAAAAGCCCCATGGTTTAGTGCGTTAGTAACATATCTTGATATCCTATCTAATGTAGCAAAAATAGGATATCCCAAATTAAGAATGGCTTCTAGGTTGCTGCATAATCTCTGCAATCCTATTTCTGGCAATCTTCACGGCCTTACCACTCTACTAGGCTTGGTTGAAAACCTTGAATCCGAATTACAAGAAAAGATGGGCCGGGCCAACCCTAAGATAGACGAAGTAGATTTCACTGCCAGAACTTCAGCATTTAAAAGTAAAGTTTCCAAAAACACTTTCCGAGTAAAGAAGAATTTTAAAAAAGTGCATGACAGCAATGTGCAAAATAACGTTGGATATGATTTCTTGGGAGTAGGTTCAAGAAGCTCCGTAGGCCCAAGACGATTGACTTTTGACCAGTTGCAAGCTAGAATCGAGAGTGAAGGCGAAAAGTATTTTTCTCCAACATCTAATGGTTCATCGTCACCAACAACAACAGAATCTACGCAATTCCAGATACCAAATCCAGAACTTGCAAGCACTTTTTATTCATACTTGAGCCCAGCAGTGATCTATGTTGGCGAAAAAAACACTCTTAAGACTATTAACAAAGGTAGAAATCTATTTGATAGTGAAAAATATAATCTTATGATTTCTAGTATCTTAAAATCAAACTCGCTTTCTAGTTCTCCCTCTTCCATCTTACAAGATAATGCGGACCCAACTCAACCAGAGTTTAATATTTCGCCTGTCTTATTTCTCGGTTCAGGTTACAAAGATTTAAAAACCAAAATATCAAGAGACACTTACACAAGTAATTTGAATAACTTGTTGATTCTTGATGCACTTAATGTTACAATTTCATCTGAGGATTCCTATAACGCAAAAAAAGTATTGAAAGATTTTTCTGATGGTTTGGAGGTATTGCAAGCCGCATACGAAGACCCTGAAAATAATCTAGGAGAGACTTCTGCTTTTTCAACTGATACGCTCCCTGTAGAAGATTTGTTATTATCTGATGAACTAGAGGTGAAAGGGATAGAAGAACAAAAAGATTTAACAGGTATTGGTAATACCTTAATAAAATCCTTGGTGGAATCTAATGATTTTGTGTTTCCAAAAAAGAGTAAAAAGTTGAGAAGCCTTGATGATCTTCTGCTTGCAAGCGCAGGGAACGCTATAGATAAGCATTTTGGTGACATGACCGACAACGAAATAAAGAAACAAAGGTTTATACAGAACTTGCCCATTCAGATCAAGTCGCTTGTTCTAACTCTTGGCGCGGAAGTAAGAAAAGATTGGGTGACTACTAGGCAGAATACTGGCCAAGACCTTATAGAAACTCCAGAGTTGTTCGGAATATTCTATTTCCTATACAGCCATTTGAATATGATTCAAGTGTTTACAGGATTTGAGAAAAGCAGAAGCGGAGAAATACAAATTTCAAAACCAATCTATAAGAGACTAACTGTTGAGCTTCTGGAGCAGATCCGCCTGAACAGCCAAATAGTTTTGTGTAGGATGGTTCCCTATAGAAATAACGTCCTTGGGTTTAAAAAGAGCCCAAAACTGAAGTTGCCAGAGTTTGACTCTGTTTTTATGATAAGCCCACCGGACGATCAAACAAACACCCAGCAAGAAAATGTGGCTGTAACGCAGACTTCTACTGCAAGTGGCACCGCACCAGTGTTACAAGAACCGAACAGAGATCTTTCCAACACATCACAAGTATCAGATTTTAACTTGACGGGACGAAGGCTCCTAGAAGAACTGATGAGTTTAATAGAAAATCAAGACAGCATCGCTCCAGAATTCTCTAGCACTGCTACTGTTTCGCAGCCAAGAGGTGTAGTCAGAGTGGGGACAACATTTAGCTCTAGAACACCCACACCACCAACTCCTGTGAGTGGGGTTGATTCAGAACAAAACAGAATAATCCGAGGTAATGTGCCCGCACCTACAATTTCCCCAAGTAGTCCACAAAGAACAGTGCGCAGGGCTCCTACCGGAACGTCTAGAGGAGGGGGGTACTGATGGCGAGCAAAAAGATAAGAGTCGCAGATCTTCAGAATCTTAGTCTTGATCCTCTATTAGCAGACCAAGGCTCAATAGAGTTCACAGACGAAGGATTGCAATTTATTGCTTCTGAGTCCCCAGAACATCAAATTTCTGTTGTTAAAACAGTGCCAACTGGAGGTGGGACCTTTGAACAAACTATAAATATTGTAAGTATCTCAACTGGCTCTTCGGCAGAAATTGAGCATCAACTACGAGATCAAGATAAGGATTACGAATATTTATTTGCCAATATGAATACTGACCTCACCTATGAAGAGTCTATTGCTGCTGGCACAGACCCAATATCAGATCTTCTGGGCGTGCGTTTTGAATACATGTATAGAGACGGTAGATACGAACAACTTCTTGAAAATCTAACAAATCACAACCTTATACCTAGTATGTATGATTTGCTAGATGATGAATACACCGCAGGGACAGATCCGAATGGAGAAGCTTTTAGAGAAAACAAACTAAGAGGCGTTACATACGGCAATATTATATTTAACCTTGGTGATCTTGGCGAAAACCGTTCTTACTTGACAAACCAAATATTTACTAGCGAAAATAATGATTTTCTTCGTAGAAATGACGGGACAAAAAATCTTTTTCCCATGTATTGCCAAATAGATATGCCTTATCAGTCCAATACAGATATAGCAGCCGCCATACACCAATCAGAAATAGGGCCGTGTATAACCAGGGATTTTTATGAATTCTACATTAGATCTACCGGAACCCAACCCAGCACTGTTGTTTCTCGTAATCTAGAATATTCTTACACCTTTTATGATGCTAACGGCACCAGAGGAGTTGAGAACGCAAATGTTGGTGCTATTACGATGGACTTACCAGATTGGATAGACAATGATGCACCCGGATGGTATCAAGGCATACCTATGACAGAGGAATGTTCTTTTGTAGGTAGCGAAACAGGGCAGTCTTCGGATTCAGAAAGTACCATCAATCAGTTTACTGTCGCTTGGAAGCTAAGTGTTCTTGAAAATGAAATAGAAAACTTACTCACTGAAAAAAGAAGCGGAAGAGCACCGGGCATCTTTGGCTTAGACGGAATGACAATAGGTAGGAACTGCTATTCTGAAGTCTTAATGTATAAGGTGGAAAAGTATTTGGGTGGAGGGCTAGACAACAAACTACAAACATTTATTTTTTCAAACACAGAAGATTTAGTACAAGAACTTACTAGTGGCCAAGACGAAAAAAGAGTTTCTTTTGTAGACACGCAGGTTAAATACAATCAAACTTACACATATTCGGTATCTGTTGTATTAGCCATTGTAGTTAACAGTTATAGATATAATAGCATAACAAGGCAAAGCGACTCTGACTCAGAGTTTTCCGCAAAAGTAAAATTCAAACCGTTTGTGCGTTTAGTTGAAATGCCTTATTTCCAAGTTTCTGGAAAAATCCTTTCGGATCCTCCGCTAGCACCAGAAGTAAGTTTTGCTCCGTTCAGAGGCCGCCCAGACACTTTACTGTTCCATTTAAACACAAATCTAGGAACTCAAGATATGAGTCCGATTACTCTGAGTACGGAGGAAAGAGAGGACATAGAACAAGTAATTATAAATCAGCGCCGGAATGACGGGCTAGTAACGTTCCAGACTGATGATCACAACAGAGCATATAATATTTATAGAACTACAAAAAAACCTATAAGCTATCAAGATTTTGGAAGAAATCTTTTGACCACTGTTTCTACTGTCGGAGATGGCATACTAAGTACAAAAGAGGCAGGATCTGCTAACATTGCCGTTAAACATATCACAAACAAAAAATATTATTATATGTTTAGATCAATAGATGTTCACGGCCTTCTATCAAATCCAAGTGAAGTTTATGAAATAGAATTATATGAAGATAGTGGAGTAGGTTATCCCCTTATCAGAGGATTCCAGTTTAACGACGAAAACCCGAAAACTTCTTCAAAGGCAGCAAGAAAGTTAATTCAAATTGTCCCAAGAATTACACAAGCAATTTTGAACGAACCAGCTTCAAATATCCAAAACCCGGATGGAACATCGACTGTTGTTGGCAAAACAAATATCTCACTTGGTGTTGAGGACGAGTCACTTTTTGCTACAACTGCTGGTTATGGTGTAAAAACCGGGAAGAAATTTAAGATTAGACTTATTTCAAAATCTACCGGCAAAAAGGTAGACATAAACATAGATTTTAATACAAATAGAGTTAGAAGCGAAATTGAGTAGAGATAAACTGTTTTTCTATACTATTTATTATAGCATCCATTAGGAGACAAAAGTATGGCATTTTTAGATAATTCGGGCGATATTATCCTTGACGCGGTTTTAACAGATACTGGTCGTATGAGATTGGCCCGAGGCGACGGTTCCTTCAAGATTGTAAAGTTTGCCCTTGGAGACGATGAAATCAACTACGAACTTTACGATAAAAACAACGCAAGCGGCTCTGCTTACTACGATCTGAGTATTCTTCAGACACCTGTTCTTGAAGCATTCACGGATAATGCAGCCAGTATGAAGTCAAAGTTGATTTCTATTCCACGAAACAACCTACTATTTTTGCCAATCTTAAAACTTAATGAAGTATATGATGCTTCAACAAAGAGGCACAGTGGTGGCTATTTCTTGATTGCTGTTGACGATGCCTCTGAAACCGAATTGGAGGTGGATGCTTCTGGGGCTTCAATTGATGGTGTTCTTACGGGCGAGACACCAGGTCGAGGTGGTAACCGAATCCGTGTGGACCAAGGGCTAGATACTACACAGATTTCACCCGGTCGCACACTTGATCCACTCCTAGTTGAGACGCAGTATATGATTGAGATGGATAATAGATTGGGCAGTATTGTGTCAAGAGATGACGCGGACAGAGCATCAATTTCCTTTGTTGACGATGATTCAGTCGCGACCTACTACCTCTCTAGAGGCACAGACTCACAGTATGTAAACGACATTACAGATTCAAGTAATAGCGCACAACAGGCTATTCAGGGACCACGAGGGACCAGACTTGTATTCAAGGTTCAGGCTTCTCTGGAGCTTAATACTTCGGACTATCTTTTCGATACAATCGGTACCACCGAGTCAATCACTGGTAAGAGCGGAGCGACAAGTTTTAAGGTGATTAACTCCAATATTAGAGCAACTGGTGTAAACACCGGTTACAGAATCGACATTCCAGTCAAGTTTGTGAAGAAAGCATAAAGGATAAGATAACAATATGGCTACAACATTTAAGAATTTTTTGAGTAATGACATTGCGAATACAAGGACACTTCTTCACGAGGCTATTCCTATCACTGGCTCTATCGTTTCTGGAACTTACTCTTCTGACGGGAACATCAAAACATATGGACACGGTATGTTTACCAGTGTTTACGACTACCCTTACCTAAGTTCATCGGCAAACCACATCTTTGACCTATCTGTTGGTTACGCTTCGACTTCTGGTATCTCTTCTTCTGTCACTTCACAGCCCGCAAAAAAGCAGAATATTTATAATCAGATGGCACAGTATCTTGTTGGATATGACCAGACAGGTAGCATCAAGAAGTTTACAATGCCAACCACAAATACAGAAATGACAGATGTTATTTTTGTTCCGTTCGCAAGACTTCTTACCAAGGACGAAATTAAGAAAGGATCTGTCACGTTAGAGTTTGGTCTCTCGGCTTCCTATGCTCAAGATGGTACTGTCTTTGATAAGAGAGGTAAACTTATTGATTATTCTGGCTCAAATGGGTACTATGTAGATTCGCCGGCCGGTGAGTACGGCGTGCTTTACGGAACTTCATCAACTTCTGCCTCTGCTCACGGTGGAGTCTTCAATGGTGAAACTCTTGGAAATGCTGGGACGATGCCAGCCGTTGGGCTTGTTTACTACCAAGCAGGCATCGCTGTTATCTCTGGTTCACTATTCAATGATGCCACTGATGGAGGTGTCTTGAAAGATGGCTTGGGAACAGCAGAGCTTGGAACAAGCTTTGGGGCAACAGGGTTTAACGCGATTACTGCCTCAACCATTGAGGCAGTAAACGATGCTCTTAGAACAAGAGTTTACAATGTATCTTACAACAACACGACAGAACTGAACTCAACAATCTACTTCTGTCGCGTTGGCCACAACGACTTCAACTACAGTTCAAATCCAACATATTTGAATAGCAGCCAGATTCGTGTTAAGACAAGAGCAAGCGACACACCAGTAAGTTACATTACTACTGTTGGGCTTTACTCCGCTGACAATGAACTTCTTGCCGTTGCTAAACTATCAGAGCCCTTGAAGAAGGATCCAACCAACGAGATTACACTTAGAGTAAGGCTAGACTACTAGGAGGTGCCGGATGCCTCTCTACAAGTTTGGGGTTGGCGATGTTTTCTACAACAGTGTCAAAACACACCCTAGTAGTTCTTTCTTCATTTACGACTCTAAGATCTATCTAAATAAAACATCAACGCAAACTGGTGCATTCGTAGACAATGTACCTGGCGTCCCTACAGGACACGTAAGCCTTTTAGAACTCAATGTAGACAGAGCTTCCACATCCACAGGCCGTGTGATTGGAGCATCTTCATCTGTTGGGTCCGTAAACGTGCCAGACACTGGTGTTATCTTTCCTTGGGTTGCCAAAACAAGTCAAGGTTTGGCACCAAAGACTTACTCACGTTTGGAATACACAAACGATTATGCTCTTGGTGATATCTTAACTGGCAGTTATCAGTTGTCAGCCAGCATTGTAAGGCAGTTGTTTGCCGCTACAGATGGTTTTAATGATTTAAGCGTGACAGGAAGCGCGATCAAAAATAGTTTAGATTACGCCAAAAGACTGGGTCAACATTATAATTTTGCTTCTGGTTCAAGTGTCGAGACTAACCTTATCAAAATTCCTTCTGTCTTTTACGGTTCGGAAATCAAGAAAGGCTCTGTCCAACTCGATTTTTTTGTTACAGGGACACTCGTTGGTAGGCTAAGAGATAGTCGTTTTGACGGGGCCCTTATCCAAGAGTCAGGCGCTATTGCCTCCAATGACGGAAAGATTGCTGGTGTTGTGCTTTACAACGAAGGATTTGTAATACTCACGGGCTCTTGGGATCTCAATACAGGTTTCAACCTTAACGACGCAACTATTGACAGCACCGCAGTAAATTCAAACCCTCGTTGGGTTCGGTTTGGTATGGGAGCCAATGACAACGTAAGTGCTGGCTCAAGCCTCACAAATGGTTCTGCTTCATACGACTTACAGTTTGCAGGAACTCATAGAATCCCAACCGTGACAATGCTGGCTCACGCAAACCGAGGTGAATTAAACTACTCCAACAATCCAACTTATATTGAGTATCAAGTAAATACTGCTTCTTATAACCCTATCACGGCTTCTTATCTTTATAGCGAGCGTGAGATGACAATCACAAATATAAATTCAGCGTCTTACGCTGACCCAACAGGAAGTTTAAAGAAAACAACTTATATTACAAAGGTTGGCATTTACGATGATAAGAAGCGGCTTATTGGGATTGCTTCTGTGGCGAGACCTGTGAAGAAAACTGAAGAAAGAGACTTGACATTTAAACTTCGTCTAGATATATAATATATATGATTTGCGGACTTGACATCAGTACGAGCATCACAGGTTATGCTATCTTTGATGATGACAACCTAATCTTAAACGGTGCTTGGGACACAAGAAAATATAAAGATTTTTTTCAAAAAGTAGAGGTGGTTCGTGACGGGCTTGAACGA